>Ga0302194_10000012_pt1 | contig 236308 bp, 209 predicted proteins | sample II_Bog_N1_1_FD_200227 | JGI IMG/M metagenome (GOLD analysis project Ga0302194, IMG submission 200227) | Peat permafrost microbial communities from Stordalen Mire near Abisko, Sweden - II_Bog_N1_1 | ecosystem: Environmental > Terrestrial > Soil > Wetlands > Peat | place: Sweden: Abisko...
AAAAATACAACTTGATATATTCGAAATCATGAGAGGGGGTGTTTTTCAGAAAATGAAAAAGTCACCGTAATAGCTCTATGTACGAAGATTTTCAATCGTTTTATAATTTAGTCGGATGATAGTATTAAAAAATGAAAACAGATAAAATAATTTATTGGGTATCAACAGGTCTTATTTGTGCATTTATGTCGCTAAGCTGTTTTATGTATTTCTCAAAATCTCCTGAATTAATGGAGTCTATAAAGACTGTGGGTATTCCATATTACTTTATAGTGTTACTTGGAATCTTTAAAGCACTTGGAATTCTGGCTTTGTTATTCTCTAAATGGAACACGTTAAAAGAATGGGCTTATGCTGGATTTACATTTACATTTGTTGGAGCGGTATGGATTCATGCAGCTACAAATACTCCATTTGCAGGAGCTTTAGTCGCTTTGGCACTATTAGCAGTTTCTTATATTTATTGGAATAAATTGAAAAAAGCCTAAGCAATAAGATACATAACAAAAACAAAAGGTGTCCGATTAATCAGACACCCTTTTGTTTTACATAGCCTTTTTATTTTTACATTTTTATAATGGTAAATTCCACTCTTCTATTTAATTGCCTTCCTTTACTAGTCTTATTGGTAGCAACAGGTTTGGTTTTACCAAAACTTTTCACCGTGATACGGGATACATTTGCCCCTGATTTCATCACCAAATAATTCATGACTGCTTTAGCTCTTTCGTATCCCAATACGTCATTATAAGCAACGGAGCCTACATTGTCTGTATAACCCGCAACCATGATCTGTAAATTAGGATTGTCTTTTAATATTTTTGCTAGTCTGTCTAATTCCAGATATGATTCTTTTAGCAAAACATATTTATCGAATTCAAAGAATATATTATTAAAGGTTATTGTTTGTCCAACTTCAATAGGAGTAAGGTATAGATCCTGAATAACCTCCGTATATTCAGACTGCTTTATTAAATCCAGGTTTGCGTGTACAGATATGAATCCTTGCTTCTCTGCTAGGTAACCGTATTTATTTCCTGAAGGTAGTACTATCTGATAAGTACCTGTTACTGGGTGTGATGTGGCAATTCCGATTTCAACTCCAGTTAAAAGATTTTCAAAGTGAATGTCAGCACCTGGTATCGGTTCATTTGTTTTACTGTTTAAGACTCTTCCTTCAATGAGCGTAACAGCCAGAGGCTTTTGTTTCGCGGGAATCGTAAGTGTATATATATCTGAATTATCTTCACCAACACTCGATGTATAATAAACTTTATCACCAGAAGCCGGAAGTGTCAAATACGATTCATCACCGGAAGTATTAATCACAGGTCCCATATTTTCAGGTGTAGACCAGTTTTTCCAAGTATCATCCAATCTACGACTCATGAATATATCACTGCCTCCATAACCTTTTATTCCAGTTGTTGCGTAATACAGCGTTTTATCGTCAGAGGCCAGAAATGGAGCCATCTCAATTCCTTTTGTATTTATAACATTACCTAAGTTAATTGGTTTTGACCACAGACTGTCTTTGATAAGAAAGCTTACATATAGATCACGATCACCATACGTATCTTTATCACGTTTGGCAGACATCAATAAAATCTTTTGACTATTTGAAAGAAAAAAGTCGGTCATTTTACTTTCGTTTTCAATACCGCCTTCAATAACTAATTCTTGTGGAAATGTCCAACCAGTAGCTGTGCGATGGCTTACAGATACACCATCCAGCATACTTCCATTTTGCAAATACGTATTGCCAAGCAAAATGGTATTACCATCCGGACTAATAGATGCAATAAAATTCGGCGATTTATTATTTAACGGAGCTCCCATATTTATTGCATCAGACCAGTTCTTTGTACTGTCGTTCCAGTTTGAATACCAGATATCTTCAAAATCTCTACGTCCTCCCATATCATCCGGATCACCTCTACGACTAAAGTAAAGTGTTTTCCCATCTGGTGAAGGTAAAGGTCCTATTTCCATATAAGGTGTATTTACAGCATTGTCTAATCTTACGGGAATAAGGCCAGATTTTAAATCATTTGGTAAAGGATCCTGTATTTTATATTCTTTAGCTGATTCTGTTATTCCAATAGCATCAATTGCAAAAGGAATATCTTTACCTGGTTTGAAAATAATTTTTACTGCATTAACAGGGAATGTAATCAAAGAAGTATTCACGGTAAGTAGTCGACTCTTTTCAACAATACCAGGATCAAAACTGGCAACTAGTGATTCCTTACCATTTACATCATACACAAAGATCTGACTGATATAACCCGGGTTGTAAGACTCAGCAATTAAAATCTGTTTTGGAATAAGTGGTTTTAAAAAACCGACTTTAATAAAATCTTCTGAGCGGTTCAATTTTGGCTGCCAGGCATTCGGGCTTTTTCCATTCGCCGGTAATACATTCGGAGGGCCTAATAGCTGATGCGCCGAATAATCTTTTTCACCTTCCTGCGAAGAATGTTCCAGAACCCTAAATGCCCATTCTACAGTCTGTGATCGGGAAGGTATTGCTAGTACCAGTATAAATATATATAATAGAATATTTTTCATAACACCGTTGTTGTTTATTTATATAAGTATTTTGATTGTTTTATTTTTGGTTTTAAAAAAGATCTCAACTCTAATAAAATAATGTAGCTTAAAATAATCGGACTTAGTATGAAACAAATAAGTCCCCAGAGAATAATTTTTTTATTTGTATTCATATTACGGTTTGATATTGTTAAGCTACTTATTCATAAAGAATCATGATCTTATTCAAATCATAAAATTTATATTTCAAAGGTGCGAACATTATCAATAGTATGACTTACATACTTTTTATTAATGCTTACATAATTCACATATAGATGATTTTATAGAATTATTATAGAGAAATGCTTTAGATAGGGTCACGAATAAATTCATTCAATAAAAAATCTCGATTATATATTTTAGGTTTGTTAATTTGATAATAATAATTGGATTGAACAGGGATGCTGATGTATATTAGTATTTCCATTAATTTAAATACGTATTTATAGTATGAAGCAATTTTTAGACTATGTAAAAAGTTTTGGAGAACTTTCAGAAGAGAGCCTCAAAATTGTTACGGAGAGTCTTAAAGAAGAATTTTTTCATAAGGATGACTATCTGCTTGAGGCTGGCGAGGTTTGTCATCACATTCGTTTTATTTTGGATGGCATTGTGCGCATCTTATATTTTGATAAGGATGGGAATGAGTTTACAAGATATATTCTGAACGAAAATCATTTTCCGGTAAATTTATATAGTTATAATGATGAGATACCTTCCAGTGAATACCTTCACGCTATAACGGATTGCAGAGTTGTTTCTATTCATCGCCATACAATGAATGCATTGTATGCTAGGGTCCCTGAATGGACTCTTATTATAAAAAAAATCACAGAGAAAGCTTTGCTGGAGAAGATGGAAGTAAAAAATCTGATGTTGTCTGAAAATGCTACGCAACGGTATATCAATTTTGCAGAGCGAAATCCGGACTTGTTAAAAAGAGTTCCGCTTGGTTATATAGCAGGCTTTTTGGGTATTACACAATCTTCGCTAAGTCGGATCCGAAAAAATATCAGTAGAGAGCATTTTTTGCCATATGACAAAAATAATGTTTGATACAGCAATTACTTTTGCTGAATACAATCATTCATTATGAAAACGTTATCTAAAACAGTTCTTATTACAGGTGTGTCAACCGGTATTGGCATGGGAACAGCCCAGCAGTTTATACAAAAAGGCTATAAGGTTATTGGCAGTGTTCGCAAAAATGCAGATGCCGAAAAACTTAAAAAACAGTTAGGATCTGATTTTATGCCTATTGTTTTTGACGTAACGGATGAAAAACAAGTACAACAGGCTGCTGTTGAATTGGAAAAGAAATTATCTGGATCAGGTCTTGCAGGTTTGATTAATAATGCTGGTATCGCTACAGGAGGGCCTTTAGCTGATATGCCTATGGATATAATCCGACAGCATTTCGAGGTTAATGTATTCGGCTTACTGAATGTGACAAAAGCATTTCTTCCTTTATTAGGAGTTCGTCAGGGACATTCAGTTCAGCCTGGTAAAATTATTAATATCTCCTCTGTCGCTGGTAAAATAGGAGTTCCGTTCCTTGGAGCGTATTCGGGTTCTAAGTTTGCCGTAGAAGGTTTGTCTGAAAGTCTCCGTAAAGAATTACAGTTGTATGGCATTGATGTTTTAGTGATTGGGCCCGGTAACGTGGTTACTCCTATATGGGATAAATCGGGAAATGTTGAAACCTACAAAACAAGTGCATTTTATAGCATGTATAAAAGATTCTATGAATATATCATTACTGAATCGAAAAATGGATATACAATGGATGAGTTTGGTCAGCATGTTTTGGCAATATTTGAAAAGAAAAAACCAGCGGTGCGATATGCTCTGGTGAAAGAACGAATGAAGGATTGGACAATTCCACGCTTATTGCCATCCAGAATACTGGATAGAATGTTGGGTAAGGCCACTGGTTTAATTAAATAGAGTTCTATAATTAATGAGTTAGGGATGATTCTTTTAAACGAATCATTCCTGGCTTACTATTGAATTTAAAATTATCACGACTATTTTCTTTTCGCTAAATAAGTAATTTTTGTTGTATAATATTTTCACTTATCCCTTTCTGAACGATTTTAAGATCAGAATATGTTATTAAATAACATTTCGTATAAGCACCTTCGAATTTTATTTCGTAACTTATTGTTCAGATGTCTCTTCATTTATTCCATAAAGCTGTTTCTTCCTGGTTTGAAAAAAGTTTTCAAATCCCGACCTCTGTGCAGGATCAGGCATGGAAGGCAATTAAGTCGTCCGAGAATACGTTGATAGCTGCACCAACCGGTTCCGGTAAGACATTGGCAGCCTTTTTATCAGCCATTGATGATCTGGTGAAACAGAGTATACACGGTTCGTTAACGCCGGGCACTCGGATTGTTTATGTTTCTCCCCTGAAAGCACTGAGTAATGATATTGAACGCAATCTTCGTTTTCCGCTGGATGGTATCAAAGATGAATTATTGGCTTCGGGTTATTCTGCTATAGATATACAGGTAATGGTTCGTACAGGGGATACAAGTATGGCTGACAGAACCAATATGATCAAGAATCCGCCGCATATTCTTGTAACAACACCGGAATCATTGTATTTGCTGCTTACCAGTAAAAATGGAAGAAATATGTTGCGTACCGTTGATACGCTGATTATAGATGAAATTCATGCACTGGTTGGAAATAAAAGAGGTTCTCATCTAGCTCTATCCGTTGAAAGACTGGAAGCTCTTACAGAACGGAAACTTCATCGCATTGGACTTTCAGCTACTCAAAAACCAGTAGAACAAGTTGCAGCTTTTCTTACCGGAATGAAAAATAATATTCCGGTACCATGTTCTATTATTGATACCGGACATGCACGTAAACTTGATTTGGCTATCGAAATTCCCAATTCACCTTTAACGGCAGTGATGGCGAATGAAGTGTGGACAGAAATATACGATAAGCTCATACATCTTATTGAAACGCATGAGACTACGCTCATTTTTGTGAATACCAGAAGATTGGCGGAACGTTTATCTCATAATCTGAATGAACGATTAGGTCCGGCCTGTGTATTGGCCCATCACGGCAGTATGTCCAAGGATCAACGATTTGAGGCAGAGCAATTATTAAAAACAGGCTCTTTAAAGGCTTTGGTTGCAACGGCCTCCATGGAACTTGGTATTGATGTGGGTTCTATTGATCTGGTTTGTCAGATTGCTTCACCGCGATCCATTGCCGCATTTTTACAGCGTGTTGGTCGTTCCGGTCACAGCGTTCATAAAATACCTAAAGGAAGACTCTTTCCGCTTACCTGTGATGAACTGGTAGAATGTGTAGCTATTATGGATGCCATTCGTCATGGGGAACTGGACAAAATCATCATGCCGGAAAAACCATTGGATATTCTGGCACAACAACTGGTGGCAGAAACAGCATGCAGAGATTATAACGAAGAAGAACTATTTTCACTTGTACGAAGTGCCTATCCTTACCGTGATCTGACGCGAAAAGAATTTGATGAAGTATTAACGATGCTTTCAGATGGCTTTACTACCAGAAGAGGCAGGAGAGGAGCTTATTTGTACCACGATATCATTAATAGACTTGTGAGTGCACGGAAAGGTGCGCGACTGACAGCCATCATCTCCGGTGGTTCCATACCGGATAACTTTGATTACGATGTTGTACTTGAGCCGGAGAATGTTTTCCTTGGCACATTGAACGAAGACTTTGCTATAGAAAGTATTCCCGGTGATATCTTTCAATTGGGGAATAACTCGTGGAAAATACTACGTGTTGAAAATGGGAAAGTACGGGTTGAAGATGCGCACGGTCAGCCTCCCAATATCCCATTCTGGCTAGGTGAGGCTCCAGGACGTACACCGGAACTTTCGTTTGCGGTATCAAGACTTCGCGAAGAAGTTTCTGAGCGCTTGCGAGATTTGGAATCATTAAGTACAGATGATCCGGAAGAAGCGATGGATGGAGAATGGAAGAGAGAAGCTCTTAATTGGGTTGTTGAAGAAGCCGGTATTTCAGCTGAAGCTGCTGATCAATTGGTTACCTATCTTGCTTGTGGTAAAGCCGCCCTCAAAGTGATGCCTTCACAGAACACGATTGTGATGGAACGTTTCTTTGATGAAGCAGGAGATATGCATCTTGTTATTCATGCACCCTTTGGCAACAGATTGAACAAAGCCTGGGGACTTGCTCTACGCAAACGATTTTGTCGTAAGTTTAATTTTGAATTACAGGCAGCCGCTAATGATGATGCTATTATTCTTTCATTGGGTTCTACACATAGTTTCCCATTGGAAGAAGTCTTCGGTTATCTTAATCCCGATACTGTAAGAGGAATACTGATACAAGCCTTGCTGGATGCACCTGTATTCGGAATACGCTGGCGCTGGAATGCCTCCCGTGCATTGGCTGTTATTCGGAGAAGGGCCAATCAGAAGGTTCCGCCTCAACTGCAGCGCATGCAATCAGAGGATCTTGTAGCTTTGATTTTTCCGGATCAGTTGGCATGTCTTGAAAATATTGCAGGTGAGCGTGAAATACCGGATCATCCATTGATTAATCAAACGATACATGATTGTCTGTATGAGGCAATGGATATTGAAGGATTGGAAGCATTACTTCGTAAAATAAAAAATAAAGAAGTTACATTAATTGCCCGCGATCTCAAGGAGCCATCTCCTTTGGCTAATGAAATATTAAATGCAAGACCCTATGCCTTTCTGGATGATGCACCGCTGGAAGAAAGACGAACTCAGGCTGTTAAAAGCCGGAGATGGCTATCTCCTGCGGAAGCAAATGATATCGGTAAGCTGGATGATGCAGCTATAGATGCTGTTAAGCAGGAAGCATGGCCTAGTGTGGCTAGTGCTTATGAGTTACATGACGCCTTACTACTTTCTGGATTTATCACAGAACAGGAAGGAAAGACAAATGCATGGGGTCATTTTTTTGAGGAGCTTATTGTATCGAAAAGAGCTGCTATACTTACTGTAAATAAAGACCATACCTTATGGATTGCAGCAGAACGAATCCCTTTCTTCCGAATTATTTATCCGGATGTATTGCCTGTATATGATGGTTCTCTTCCTGAAAAGTTATTGAAAGATTTCTCCCCGGAAATGAATCCTTTGGTAGAAACAGTGCGTGGCCGTTTAGAAATTTTGGGTCCGGTAACAGTTAAAGACATTATGGCTTCTATGATGCTTTCGGAAAGTGAAATCCATCAGACGCTGCTGAGACTCGAGAATGAAGGTTTTGTCTTTCAGGGAACATTTACTTCTTCGGGGGAAACCGAATGGTGTGAACGTAGATTGTTGGCTCGAATTCACCGATATACCATAAAACGCCTTCGTAGTGAAATTCAACCGGTGTCTGCGGCGGATTATATGCGCTTCTTATTTGCCTGGCATCAGCTTTTGCCTGATCAGCAACCGCAGGGTGCAGAAGCCCTCCATCAGGTTATTCTGAAGCTGGAAGGTTTTGAGGCTCCTGCTGCAGCCTGGGAGGGTGATATCTTTCCTTGTCGTATTGCTGAATACGATCCCATGTGGCTTGATCTATTATGTATTTCCGGCAGAATATCCTGGGGAAGATTCCGTAGTGCAATACCTGCTAATATGGAGAAAAGAATGGGAAGCCCGATACGTACAACTCCTATTACGTTTACAGACCGGAATCACCTTGCTGTCTGGAAGAATACACATCCGCTTGATTCTGGAAATAATGATAATGGACTTTCAGCGGGAGCTTCTACAATATTCAATCTGTTGCAAAAGCAAGGAGCATTATTTTTTGATGATCTGATTCGACAAAGCAAACTATTTCCTTCACAGGCGGAAGATGCTTTAGGTGAGCTTATCAGTCATAGTCTGGTTACCTCAGATTCTTTTACCGGACTACGTGCCTTATTGGTGCCGGATAAGTATAAAACGAATGGTAGCGGAAGACGCCATACAGAAACATTTACGATGAGTGCTGCCGGACGCTGGTCACTTTTGTATAATAGTGATGGTGAAGCGGAGAAACCTCGTGAAGATATTGAAAAGATTGCTTGGGCAATGCTCAGGCGATATGGTATTCTTTTCAGGAAACTTGTTGAAAAGGAAAATCTTGCTCCACCATGGAGGGATCTGGTGCGGGTATTACGTACTTTGGAAGCGCGCGGTCAGATACGTGGCGGACGCTTTGTAGAAGGTGTTTGGGGAGAACAGTTTGCTTTACCCGAGGCTATTGTTGAATTACGCAGCAATAAAAAAGAAGATAAAAGCGGTGTATTGATTTCTATCAGCGCTTCTGATCCACTCAACCTGACGAATATTATAACGCCTGGCAGACGTATTCCTTCTTTTTCAGGGAATCGTATTTTATATAAAGATGGGATACCTATTGCTGCTATTGAATCAAAAGAAGTTTATTTTATGATTGAACCGGAAGAAGGTGAACGATGGATGCAACAGGAAGCATTGGTACGTCAACCTATAGCACCCGGATTGAGGAAGTATCTGGCGAAGTAGGGGAAGGTATAAAGAACGGTGGAGTAAAGAGTATTAAGTACCGTCTATATATTTAAATTTATTTGTTATTCATCGAATAGGAAATGAGCTGATTACTGTTTTTTACATTCAATTTTTTAAAAATATTTTTTCTGTGATTTTTAACTGTGTGCATGCTAATGAACAACGATTCGGCTATTGTTTTACTACTTAAGCCTGATGTAATCAAGTGCAGAATTTCATTTTCTCTTTTACTTAAAATTTCATCTGATTTTTTTTTCTGTTCCAGAGATTCCGAAGAAATAATAGTTTCTATATCTCCCTTATAATTCAACACCGTTAGCTCAACACAATTATCTTTTTTTAAATGCGTAATTTCGGTGAAAAATTTAATCAGCAACAGTATATTACCAGTTGAATCCAATTCAAGTACACCTGTTTGTTCCATTAAACGTATATATTTTCCATCTGCTTTTTGAATTCTGAAATCAATACTGCCTCTGTATTCTTTTCTTTTTTCAATAGGTTTAGATTGAATGCAGTTTTGAAAATGATTACTTAAGGTATGTACTTTTTTCAGATCATCCGGATGAATAAAACTACGTCCGAAATCAGTCGTTCTGTTTTCTATTAGATCACTTTTGTATCCTGTAATCTGTTCAAAATCTCCCTTAATATTATATAGTTTACTTTCATTAAGATCTACCACCAAATAGAAATGCGGCCATGGGTGAACAAGATTGTTGAAATTTATTATACTTGGTTCTACCGTTGATTGTGTTGTCGCAGTGGTAATACCGGAATGGTCAAGAACGATTTGAATGTACGCAGGTATCATAATTCAATTCCATTAATAATTCATAAAAGTTAATCTGTAAAATATAAACCCTGAATCAAACGCTTTTCATGAACGTAAAGCTATTTGTCAAAGTACCAACCTATCATTACATCAAGAAAAAACAAGCCTTGATGTTGTTTCACTTTAAAATAAAATTATTTACCAAAGTTATCCTTTTCTAAATAAATTCAAAGAATAGAATGTTATTTATTTTTGTTTATGTATTGAATAGTGTTATTTGTCTATATAATAAGACAATTTATTGTGCAGTTTTATTTTTTTAAAAATTTTTCGATATGTTATTTTGAATAGCTTTAAGGAATCGTTTTATTGAAATATACAGTTAAATTGAAATTATAACACGGATTCAAAGTATTCACGTCAATAAGTTTTGAATGTTAAAATGATTATAAAATACATAAGTATTAAAAGCATTTATCTGTATAATCGTAATCATTTCATAGGGGTAAATGTCATGTTTATTGTCTAATAAGTATGAAGCTTTAAAACCGGTTGGGTTATGTGCATCATAAATATGTTGAATATATCATTTGTTTTTAATTAACTCTATAGTATTATTATGTTAAAGTATACACCTTTTTTTATCACAATCCTTTTTCTGTTTTCGTCCTTTCGTTTTGCTGATATTGATTCAATGAGCTTGAATTCTCAGGCAGAGTGTCTTTTACAACCAGAATCTTTTACCGGACAATCACCAGTAATTCCTCAAAATGCGACTAAGGAGCTTTTAGATCCTTCCGTAAAAAAATTAACAAATGATACTACTTTTCCAATAATCAATAATGTTGCTGATGATACTATAATAGGTACAGACTGTGATATTCTTTATTTTAAAGGCGGTCGTAGAATGGATTATGCTAAAATCATTGAAATCTCAAATACTGAGATTCTTTATAAAATGTGTGATTATGTGGATGGCCCAACCATGCGTATTAATAAGTCTGAAATTTATAAGATACGATATTCCAATGGTCGAGAGGAATTGATATATCCAGGCCGTACAGCATCGCCTAATAGTAATATGAACAATAATACAAGAGAGGTAGATCCTTTTTCTTTAATATCCATGATATTGAGTTTTGTATCCATTGGCTTTTTACTGATTGCTCATCCTGAAATATCACTCTTTTTAGCTCTATTTTGTTTGATATTTGGTATTGTAGGGTTTATCCGGATTTCCAGAAATAGCGATAAACTTAAAGGAGATAAATTTGCCAAAACAGGTATCATTGTTTCCGGAATTGTAATAACCTTAAGTTTGCTGATGATTGCTTTCTTTACGATGATCGGAAGGGTAATTTGATTGATGTTTTTATTCTAAATAGGAAACTGTTTCAGTGTTCTAAAAATAATAGTTGTAAATATAATGAGCAATGAAACAATAAGCACTAGTCTTATTTTAAGAACTGGTGCTTATTGTTTTTAATGGTTTTTAAAACTTCAAACCAATCATTGTCTGAGCCCAGATATTTGTATAGGTAGGATTAGTAGATGTTCCATCGCCATTATTGTTTGTTAAATCCATACCTGTTCTTGCTGCAATCACAAAATGATTTAGATTAATATCGAAGCCACCTACAATACCCATTGTGTTTTTTCGAAGATTAGTGTTTTCTATGTTCTGTTGTTGTTGAGATGTAATGCCACCGGTTTTGAAAACATCTGACCTACCCACAAGATATGCATATTGCACGCCACCTAATATTGTCAAACCGCTTATAGGTTTTAATTGTAATAATAATGGTACGGTTATGTAATCGGTTACTCGGGTATAATTGTAATCATTTCCTGAAATAGACCCTTTTCCTACAAAGCCTAATTGACCATACTGTAGTTCTGGTTGCACACCCAGGAATTTACCGATCGGTATAGATAGGAATACACCTCCGGCATAGCCCATGGACGGTGATCCACTAAAATTATTACTCTTCACATTGTATATGGAAGATACATTTCCACCAGCTTTAAAACCGATTTGTAGTTTTTCACGATTGTCTTTTAACTGTGCGTAGACACCTTGTGTACTTAGTAAAGCACAGATTGAAAATATGCTTAAAGCATGTTTCATAATTGTTAATGGATTCATTATACTGTTTGGTTGAAAGGTTAATAGATGCATTTGAACTCAGATGACATGCATAAATGATTTATTATTTATGTATAGCAGTGTTAGTATCTTGCATATAAAGCAAAGCTATGCACTACCTGCGCGTTTCCTGTTACACAATTTGCTTGGAAAGTTATATGATTCATAGATGTGATTTTCTGATCTGTTTTTTCGCTTGGAGCATCCCCCCCAAAAAAAATGATAAAACCGGGCACATTTTACAAATCTGTTGACTTATTAATGAATCGAATTCTTAGTCTATTTGAAGTAAAATGCTTAATTTAACTTAACCGGTTTTAAAAATATATTTCTTATTGCTTTTAAAGAACATAGCTATGAAAAAAGTTTTATTCCTATTTATTCAGATTTTCATTTTCAATAATGCTTTGCAAGCCCAGAAATGGGTTGAGTTAGGTACAGGTAATAATGCCTTACCTGCTGGAGGTTTGATCAATGCCATTGCCATAGATGATTCAGATTATGTATATGCCACTGTATATAAAAAAGATCAATATGGACCATCGTACGTTTCAAAATGGAATGGCAAAAACTGGAATCAAGTAGGAACAGGTGTAGATACACTTTCTGCCAATAACAGTATTAATGCCATTGCCGTTGATAAAAAAGGGAATGTATATGCTGCTGGTACTTTTACAAATAACAACAAGTATTATTATGTTGCCAAGTGGGATGGAACACGATGGAGTGAATTGGCATCTGCAACCGATAGTCTGAAGGCCAATGGATCAATAAGTTCTTTAGTGGTTGATACAATGGGTAATGTATATGCCGCAGGAGATTTCGCAAATACTTCCGGTATACATTATGTTGCTCAATGGAATGGTACAAGTTGGAGTGAATTAGGTAGTGGAAGTAGTGCGTTGAATGGTAATGGCGCAATTTACAGAATGGTTGTTAGTGATTCAGGGAATGTCTATGTTGCTGGGAATTTTTTAGACATAAACAGAAATGGATATATTGCTAAATGGGATGGTTTGCAATGGAATCGCATTGGTTTTGATGGTTTTGGAGGGAGTTGTGATGTTTTAGCCCTTGATAAATGGGAAAATGTATATGTTGCCGGATTGGGTATAATAAGTCTGAATGCTGAGAGTATACCATCTCAATATATTCAAGATGCTCAAAATCTATTTGGTTTGAAATTATGGAACGGAAAGACTTGGGAAGAAATAGATGCAGGTGGATATCCTCCGGTAGGTGGTTCTGTTGGACTTCTTAATGAATATTATCATTCTGTTGCTATCGATAAATTAGGTAATATATATATAGGTTCTGGAGAACAAGCGGCAATGGATCCAGCTCCAAATTCATTCTATGTTGCAAAATTAACCTCGCGATATACAGAAAGCATCTTGGGGATGCCTCAAATTGTTGCAGTGAATCCTTCAATAGGTCCCTCGAATGTAAGTTATTCTTTAGCTTTTGATAGTCATGGAAATCTCTATGCCTCAGGCGGGGGATCGCAAAGTCCAGGAGAATTTTATGTAGCCGAATGGATCGTAGATACGACAGCTACTACAGGTAATACTTCTAGTTCCACCGCCGTTAATCCGGCTATATCTTTGTCGACAAAGTCGGCGCAAAATTCAGCTTCAAATTTATCTGTTTATCCCAATCCTTCCACTGGAATAATAAATATTCCGAATCTTTCAGAAAATGTTCAACTAACGGTGTATAATGTTCTGGGTGAATCTATCATAAATCAACAGATATATAAAGAAAATTCGTATGCGGATTTATCTAATCTTAGCACGGGCATTTATACATTAGTATTTACAGGGCAGCAGAATTCGTATGTGCCGGTCAAGTGGGTTAAAGAATAGCTCATCTAGAAAATTTCAAATAACAAAAAACAAATCCCAAACTATATAAAATAGTTAATATGAGAATACAAAATATATTTTTATGTTGGATCTTATTTGTTTTGTCAGTAACAGTATTCGCTCAATCAACCAACTATGATTGGAACAATATGATCGGATTTGCATGTTTTAAGAATGCTCGGACTACTATATCTGTTAGGCACATTGAAGTATTGATTAAACAAAAAGATTTTGACAGCATAAAGATTTTAATGAATTCACCAATCCCTGCTATTAAATACCTATCTGTTAAAACGTGTGAAATTCTCGAACGAAAGGGTATGATACAGTTTTCTACTGTTGAAAGAGAAGTTGTGAATGAAATTAAAAAGTCAAAAGGGATTATATATGTTTGTTCTGGTTGTACAGAAATAGAATCGTATACGTTAGTACAATTGTTTGCAGATAACTCTATTTCCCTAAATAAAGTAGTTGTTGATTGGGTTGATGAATGTTTAAAAAATAAATCAACTCATTAAATTCAATAATCCGGTTTACATGTTAGATTATTTAGAAATTATTTCCATCTGATGTTCGGAAATAATATATTTTACGATTTTAAACGTGTACTAATATTTTTAGATTGTTTTTTCTATCCTGATATTTCTTTTGTATTAATTAATTGTTAATAATAAAATCTTCTTAAATACAGAATTCTCCTTTTTGTACATTTGAAAATGCCTTTGTGTGAAAGAGAATACAGCGGTATTCATTTTTAGAATTAGGGTGGTTTAAAAGAAGGTTTGTGATAAATGATTACTAAACGGTTCCAATTATATCTACTCCAGTATTTTGTCACAGCAAGTTTGTTTTTATTTTCATCAGGTATACTTTCTGCACAACAATCATATTCGCGTATCACAGGAGTTCTTATTGACAGTTCAAGTGGTAAACCTATCGAATATGCTCCCGTTGGATTACTGCAGATAAAAGATAGCAGTGTCGTAAATGGTACTATTTCAGACGATAAAGGTGTTTTCATTCTTGAACAAATAAAGCCGGGGCTGTATGTTTTGAAAATATCTTTCATCGGTTATCAATCATTTTATTCAGATACAATTTTAGTAAAGGCTTCCCTTAAAGATATTAATGTCGGAAACATACTCTTGCTTCCTTCTATACATAGCATGGAAGAAGTCGTCGTTACAGCCGAAAAAGATCCGTTTTCCATGAGCCTGGATAAAAAAGTATTTGAAATAGATAAAAATCCTGTTACTGCCGGAGGTTCTGCTACAGATGTCTTCAGACAAATTCCAGCTGTTAGCGTTGATATCGATGGCAATATCAGTATGCGGGGCAGCAGCAATGTAACCGTTTGGATCAATGGAAAACCATCAGGACTTACCGGTGATAGTAGGCAAGCTATATTGGATCAGATTCCTGCCAGCACGATTGAACGTGTAGAAATTATTACTAATCCTTCTGCCCGTTATGATCCGGATGGAACATCTGGAATTATAAATATTGTACTAAAGAAAAACGTCCGGTTTGGAACCAATGGAAGTATTACAGGAGGCTTTGGCACGCGAGATCGCTGGAATCAGTCTATTCATAAATACAATGATATTAATAAATATAATACTTCGGCTTCGTTTAATTTCAGAAATGATAAATGGAATTTTTCTTCGAATTATGGTTTTCGATATGCACAAAACTGGCAAATGGGGAATAATCTCAGAGACAACTTTACAAACGGTCAATATGCCAACTCAATAAATCAATACGAACAGGAAGAGAAATACAGTGCCTCACATATGTTGACGACTAATCTGGATTATACTATTGATTCCACACATACCATTGGTATGAATGCGGCAGGTGGGTATAATTACAGTCACGAAGAAGAAATATTGAATTATAATTATTTAGATTCAACCCGAACAATAAATAAAACAAGGAACAGGGATATTCATCAGCATGTTGACGCCTACAATATAGGAGCCAGCGTATATTATCGAAAAATGTATGCTAAGCCTGAAAAAGAACTTTATATCAGCGGGGCTGCTTCCTATGGCCGAAACAATACGATTAATTTTTTTAATCAAAAGGATCATATACTCGCAAATGATTCTTTTTCTATAGCTTCATTATCTCATACCAGGCCTATTTCTCAAAATAGTATTTATGTCTTACAACTGGATTATACATTACCTTATACCAGTCGTATAAAATTTGAAGCAGGGGCGAAGTCTACCTTACGCATCCTGAATTATAATCTGTATGCAGATAGCCTTCAATATCCATCCTCTAATTATGTACAGGATAATTCTAAAACCAACGAGTTTATATACAATGAGAGTGTGAATGCTGCATATGGTATTATGCACATGAATTTTTCCCATGATATCAGCGGTATGGCTGGATTGCGTGTGGAACAAACGTTCACGGATGGACGACTCCCAACCCTTGAGCAAAACCATCAGCGTAATTATACCAATTTATTTCCAAGTGCTTATGTTGCTAAAAAGTTTACGTTTGATCGGGAGTTGAGATTCACTTATAGCAGAAGAATCAATAGACCCAATGTAAAATCACTGAATCCGTTTCCAAATTATTCTGATCCATTGAATCTATCACAGGGAAATCCGTATCTGTACCCTGAATATGTTCATTCCTTTGATTTGTCTTTCATGAAAACATGGCGAGCACATTCCATTTCTTCTTCGTTATATTTTCGTGAGATTGATGGAACCATTCAACCTGTTACTTCTGTAAATGCGCAGGATGTATCGGTTACACAATTTTACAATTTGAAGTACGCTCAAAACTTTGGTATTGAAATAACAGCGAAGACAAAACTGTTCAATCGTTTAAATCTGACAGCCAATATAAATGGCTATAGAAACATTATTCAAGGTAGTAGTCAGAGTGTAAATATCAGCAATAGTAATTACAGCTATTTCGGTAAATTAATACTCAGTGCCCGTATATGGGAAGGTATGGATGTACAGGTTACCGGCAATTACATGAGTCCTGTCATTACTTTACAAGGTACAACCTGGGGTAATAATGGTATTGATATGGGTATTAAAAAAGACGTGTTGAAAGCAAAAGGAATTGTTACGCTGAACATATCGGATGTTTTCAATACCAGAAATAATTATAGCACAGCATTCGGATCTGATTTTTCTACGCATATTTTTCGTAAACGGGAGACCAGGATACTAACGCTAATGTTCACGTATAAATTTGGTCGTGATTCAACTCCTAAGACTAAGAAAACACCAAAGATAAATAATGCTACTTTTGATAATGGTGCAATTGATTAGCCCTTACATATAATAGTATTATAGTAATACATTCTTGACATATCAGACCTTTATACCTTTAGCGGCTCTGGTATTCTCTATTTTTTGTTTAACGGAATGAAAATAGGCGGTTGCATCTCCTTTGGTTTGTATCTTTTTAAATTCAGATATTATGTGATCTCTTTCTTCCTTACTTCCGGAAGAAAGCTCTAATTCAGTTTTTAACATAATAAATAAAAAGCCCGGAAAATTTCCTGTATCCGCCATTGGTTGTTGTTCGATATCTGCGGGCATCTCTTTTGGGGCATTTGCAGTTGTATCAGGTTCAAAGGGGTTATTCAAAATCTTTGGACAGTCGCCTCTGGCTGAATCAAGAGAAAGTAAATGCCTTAGATCATTGGCATGCCTGTCGCGGTCTGTTAGCGAAGGAAATACAAAAATACCTTCCAGTGTTGCTGGCACAGAAGCATGATCATAAATGGTTTTATCAACGGTACCTTTGGGAATGAATGGAGAAACAACTACAGCTGGAATCCTGACACCATATTGTTCAAAATTGAAATGGTATTTATTTAGTTTTGAAGAACTGCCGTCATTAGGTGCTATAGCATTTCCCGGAGGCACAGAGTCATAGAAACCTCCGTGTTCATCGTAACAAATAATCAACATGCTCGTTTCCCATATCGGTGAATTCCGGATAGCCTCATAGGTATCCTTAATTAACTTCTCTCCTCCATGTGTACCATCCATCGGGTGTTGTGAGGATCCTCCAGTGTATGTATTATGTGTCACATCCCCATAATTAGGCTCAATGAATGTGTATTTATATGGATAAGGTTTTTGAAGGTCATTTGCAAAAGAAGAAAAGGGATGTATATTCTCCATGAAGTGAATCCCCTGTAAGGAAGCAACTTGCGGAAGGGCTCCTGTAATCGGTCCGCTTGTGTCGTGGTATATGCGCCAGTTATCTTTTTTATCGGTTGGGTAAGATTTGTCCAGTGCTTCATAAACGGATCCGTGCGGATAGGTAAAACCATCAAACGTTTCCCATTGCAATAATTCAGCAATACTTGGACTATGATCCAGACCGTTGGAAGAAGCACCATGTATAAAGAATCGATTTGGCCAGGTTGGCCCGGGTAGGGAAGAGAACCAATGATCACAAATAGCAAATTCAGATGCGAGCTGATGTATGACTGGAAGTTTTGCAGCTGTATCAAAGCATTTCATAATATCGCCTATATTTTTGCTATCCGGTACTTTACCCTCGGAAGTGGTAGTAGCATAGTTTTCAATAAAGCCTGAATTAGTAATTGTCGGATATAGCATACCAGAAGGGTATTTTGTCTGACCGGTAAGCTGTTCTAATACATCCGGAAATTCATGTCCCGGATCGGTGGTCATATTATCCGGTGCGCCGGATTGGGCATGATAAGTTGTTCCTTTATAAGCATTCGAATCAGCAAGAGTTGCTGCAGTGATGCCCGGTATTCCGGAGAATGCGAAGATATTATCGAATGAATGATTTTCAAGCATTAATACAAATACATTTTCAATCTTCGTGAATGGGCCCAGATAGCTCATTACATCAATACAGCTTCCTGACATCAAATTGATATGAAATTGCTTTGTATCTACTGTAAAGATTAATTTCTGTTCATCATCTTTGCTTTGCAGCTGACATTCTTTCCAATCTGGATGAAGCATGGAACCGCCGCTATAGTATTCACCTGGTGTGGAACCATCCATTACAGAGAGCAATATCCACCAGTAATCCAACACCCCTTCATCCGGAAATCCTGTTTTGAAACGAATCGTTAAAGGACCTGAAGTTTCACCAGGCTTTATTTTCCATGTTCCCTCGGAAGAACCAAAGGAACTGTTTTTATGATAAAGGCGAATGGATACATTTCCATCGGTGTTATTTTTTATAAAGATCTCTGCTGAATGTATGGATGACATATCAAATAACTTTTTGGAAGGATTTCGATTAAAATATTGTTCCGGCTGATTTAAAATTTATTTAAAAGATGATTGATACTATTCAGCATCAATCATCTTTTAATGTACAAAAATACTTTTGTCATAAAAAATACCATTCGGTGAATACATAAATACTTAAGCAAATAATTCCCTGTCTTTGAAATACAAATCATTCTTGTCAAAGTATCGTTGCGCCCAACTGTTATTGGAGTATAAGTGCATGGTTTGTCCAGTATTGCCTGTAATCGGCTTGGGTGATTTACTTGCAGCATGGGAAGATTTTGATATCGGTGCCTTTGGTGCTACTGCAGGAGTGGCTTTTCCGGAAGCATGTGTTTCTCTGAAATCAAAATGATCCACTAAAGCTAATGCTTCTATAGCAAATACGGTAGCAATATCTGTATCATGAATTTCAATCAGATTGTCACCGTTCATTTCTTCACCGCCTTCTGCCAGATTCGAAGAGCCACACCACAATACACAATCCGGAGTGTTGAAATCACATACAATAAATTTATGATGTATCTGATGTTTTAATCCGGTAATAGCATGTTCTTTGTCAAAGGGAGGTGGTAAAGAAGTTGCACCTGGTCTGCCACCTACCAAAACTCCGTTAGGACTACCCGGTTTATACAATGAAATTCCTACACCGGGGCTGTCTGAAATTCCATAACTGTATATTTGCTGATTGGCATGTAATTGCTGAAGCGCAGGAAATACAGGACCTCCGCCAGAACTAATATCCATCACAGCAAAAAGCACACTGCTTTTGGAAGCCGTAACCCTGGTAGCCATATCCTGTAAAATACTGCTTGCAACAGTGGCTGGGTGAGGAGAGAAAGCAATCTTCATAGTAGGAAGACCTTTCTGATTAAATTCGAAAGGAGCTTCTGCTAACGATGAATTATGAAATTTTATTGAAACAGTATCGTTCCATGCCTCATTAAAAACTTTCGAATACAATTCTGCTACATCCGAATTGTTAAATACGATTACATGGTTTGAATTTACATATATGCCCGTGATGGAAAAATTAGTAGATCCACTCAGCACTTTTACGGGTTTATTATTTTTAGAAACGATAATTACTTTATCGTGTGCAAACCGGCCGAATTTTCCCCGCATAATCTGGGCAGGATCTATGGCAACTTTATTGAATTGTTGCTCCACCCAGTCTTCCGGTGCACCAGGCTTATGATGAAGGGATGCATTATCAAGAATGATTCGTATTCTTCCTTCCGATGCGAGTTTTAATATAATAGAAACAATGTCTGGTTCATTAAGATCATAGGCAAAAATGTCAATGGAAAGAGAATCATCTGATTCAACATCATTCAGAATATCAAATATTTTTTCCCGTGCCGTAAAACCACTCCATTCATATTCCTGTTCAAAAGTAAAGCTTTGACCTTTAGGGTCAGTACCCGCGATTCCTTTCGTATCAAATACAACATCTTTACCGGCAGGCTGAAATAAGGCATTATTACCAAAGTGATGCGTAAATGCCTGTGATTGAGTAAAGCCTCTGGTAAAGCCAAGTTCAACCTGCGATGTAGCAAATGGCTGAACCTGTATATCCACAGAAACGGAATACGTAGTATCTATTTCCAGAAGATTCTGATTCTTAAAATACCGTGGAATAATCGTGTAGGTATATACACCATAGAATGGATTATCACCTTGATGAAAAGAACCTGGTACATGCAACCATCTGAATTTTTGAATCGGTGCATTGGCAGAAGAATTTGCTGGTTCCGAAGCAACAACAGCATGCTTTCCTGCTGGAAGGCTTAGCATATTAAATAAATAATATGCTTGCTGGCCATGAGGTTTCACCTGGATTGAAAATCCGGCAAGATCTTCAATGTTAGCAGCAGCACTGCTTTCATCAAAATTGAACGCAAGCAACGTTTTTGCATCACCCTGCCATGCTTTAACGGAGAAACCGTATGTGTTTGAATTGTTTACAAACATAGAAGAATATTTTAATAGCTTTTGTTTGAATAGGAATTATAGTTTAATATTATATCGGATCACCATTATCATCTGTGCTGGTACTCTGATTTTGAAAGCGGAAAAACATAGCTATCCATTTATTGGTGTCAGTGAAATGAATAAATAAGGCACCATCCTGCCAAGTACCATTATACTGCGCTTCATGCCCTGTATCACCTTGATTCATGTGTATATCGTGTATTCCCAGTGAAGGGTTGGGATTAAAATAGGGATGTGCATCCGGATGACCACCGGCAGCATTATCATCCCAACCGGAGCCCAGTGCAAATACTTCGGCATTGGGATTTCCCTTCGCCTGTTGTATCCAGGGATCAATATCATCATTGAGATCATCTCCGCTGCCATCGGCATTCTTTGGCGGTACTACCTTCATTTCATCAATAGGGAACAATGCCGGCTTATAACGTAGATAATCCAGGTATAATGCATTGTCCATGTTTTGTTTGACTGTAAAGCCTTGCGGACAGGCAGATAAAGCTGCAAGTACAGGATGATTATAGTTTTCATCTTTGTAAAACATAACTTCTCTACTGGTATCTAATTGATTGATACCGTATGAAGAATAATGTCTTGACGAGCCAGCAATCTGTGAATAAACATCAACAGCGATGCGGTAAATGTTATCAGCAGTCTGAACTTCAATCTGGTAATGGTCTGCACCTTGTTCATGAGGAATAGCATCAATAATGCTTCCTCTTAAAATTCCATAATTTACTGGCATAAATGATACTTGTTTTAATCTGGTTTTAGGTTCTCAAGATCAATAAATACTTAACATCTCCAAATAGCTCTTTAGGGCTATTTTCAAAAATTAATGATAAAGTAATATGGTGTTTGATATGAAATTCTACTTATTAGTTCTTACAAGAAATTAATTTTACGAGAATATTTACCTTGAATTTCCTTTCTAAACAGCTTGATAAAAAAGGACGAATGTTGGCAAAAACTTGCTATATAAGCCTCTCTTTCAGTACCTGTTTTGTTGATATTCTATTTTTTTTAATAATTTAATTATTTGTAAATCTGTTAGTTGAATTCTGTTTGCCAATTTTATTATGCACAATACTTTTAAAATACTAAAAATATTAGCTATAATTGCTAAATAAATTAGCTAAACAAATATAACAATGGTAGCAGCACAGATTTTCCAGCCCTTAAACATGACTTTACCGACTGTTCATTTATTTAATCTATTAAATAGAAGTGAATGGCTTACCGCAAATGGCAGCAATGTAATCTATCAATTTGCCAACCTTGAAATCAATGAGGATGGAAACATAGCAGGTATTCTTTTCATGGGTGAAAAGCTTCTTGATTTTGTACTGGATGAAAAAAGTATTGTATACAAAAGCTTCCGGATTGATAAGTATATCTTTTTAATCACCTCATACGATACACTTACTGTATTCATTAACAATGATGAACTGGAAAGTTTAGAATTAAACAGGATTTGTATTTATTGAGTCAGTGAAAGATGAATGTGATGGAGAGGAAAGAAATGATAAGTGAAGAACCTGTTCAAAAGAAAGAAAAAGGCAATCCATATAATAATAAAGAGGGTTCAATGTTTTACAAACTACTGATCATTGTGATATTAGTAGGTTTAGTTCAAATCGGTATTAACGTTTACGGAAATTATGCTGATGAAGACTTAGTACATAAAAATCGTATGCTATCCCTGGATTCTATTCAGATACAGCAAAACAACACCATTATAAAGTTACTTGAAAAACAACCAATAAGGGATACGGTTGTTGTGCATATTGTGGCACCGGAGGAGTAGAGAAGATATAATAAAAAAATATTAAATATATTGCCGGCCATTTATCTATTTATATCGTTAATTACCGTCAAATAGTCTTAATATTTATTTCATTCATATATTCCGGATTCAATAACTATCATTCATATAATCATTGTTTGCAGAATAGTAAATAGCTATTCATGATTTAATAGGAAAGGAGTTAAAATTACTCTTTATTAATAAGTTGATAAAGCCTATTCATAAAATGACAGCAAATCAGAAAACAGAATGGTTGCAACTCGAACAGGAAATCCATACATCCTTTAAGAATGTTCGCTTAGAGGATGGCATAGGGTATTTTGAAGCAGGTGCTCTGGATGATTATCTATCACCGGATAGTCTTGCCTATCAAACGGAAAAAGCGAAAGACGAACGAAACGACTGGACAATATTACTCGTTACATTTAAACATGCTAAACCGGATGAGTCGAGGCATTGTTTTATGGATGCCAAGGGCCTGCGGTTTTATCTCCCATTTTTAATGGTACGGAAAGATTCCGCGATAAACAGTGTCTTATATTTCTATATATCTGACATATATAAAAGAGACGGTTATAGCACAAAGCGATATACTGAAATGATTTCACTATTGACTCAAGAACAAAAACGAAGTATCTATCATTTTTATGTTTTTATGAATCAAATAGAACAGCCGGATTTTCGGACTGTTTATCTGAATGAAGAATTTGATTTGGGAGAAGAAAAAATGAAGGGATTTGATTTTATGACATTTTTAAAAGAACAGTTTAATCCGGAATGAAGACTTATCAGAAGTCGTTACTTCACCGTAATAATTCCTTTTTTGTACAGATCAATAGCTTGTTTCAATATAGCCTCAATAGTATTCACCGGGAGATCTTCATCGGGATTGATCATCATTATTTTCATCCTTGAACGCTTTTCAATAATAAGATCCGGATGATTAAAATGATTGCCTTCTACAATGCCTATATAGGGCTTTTTGTTTTTTTTGTGAACCCATAAATAACAAAACATTTTATTTTTATAACAAAAAAATGGCATACCATATTTCCATACAGCAACAACCTCCTTGTCCTGCGAGAGAATTATTTGCCTTAAAGCAAGTAAGCAGCTTTTAATAGGTTCTTCCTGTTTGAGATAAAAATGATCTAATTCTTTCGTTAGCATATTCTAATGTAATAGACTAATTACTTAAGTTTGCAGATTTTCATGATCTCACAATAAAATATTTAAGATTATTCTATCAAGTATTTCCGAAACCAATTGGGAATAATATTCTGATCAATGAGATCTACTTCTGTGCCATTCGTAATTTCAGCAATCAATATGCTTAAATTGGAATTGTCGAATAGATAGGCACGCTTAGAAACTTTTACAGCAGCTTTTAAATTTGCTAAGCTTTTATAATATCTACTTTCTATAATAGCCGGATCTACCGGATGACCATGTTGTGCAACTCGAAGCTTTACTCGGTTGACATTGATTATCGGGTCTTCTGTTGCAAAATAATACAGGTAAATCCTATAGCCTGCTGCCTTCGCAGCATGTAAGAAATCAATTTTCTTCTCATCGCTCATTACTGTCTCGTAGGAAAAGGAAAGCTTGTTGTCTAAAAGCGTTTGCCGGATTAACTCAGCAAGATCTGCAGCAATGTAGGAGTTAATACTAAGTGCTCGATTTATTTTCAATATATTATTTTCAATGCTAAAATACTCCCATAAATGAGGATTGGAGAGCTTTACAGGAGAAAAGGTTGAACGTTTAAAATACTCCTGTATTTGATTTGTTGTAATGGAAATACCAAATTCTGAAAGATCAATAAAATATTCTTCCCTTAAGCTGCGTTCAATGTCATCCGCATTTACGTAAAAGCCAAGTTTAATATTTTTATTGGGAAGGGCAGGGAAGTTCTTAATAAAAGTAGATTTCCCTGATCCGTTAGGTCCTGCAAAAATGCGCAGCCTTTTAATCATTATTTCAAAATGAATTTTTTGTCTATTTCCAGAGATGATTTAGGGAGATCTTTAATGAAAATTTCAGTTCCATCGGAAAGGACCTCATACAAGGAATGATTCTTTTCTATAATCATAGGAATACCCACTTTAGAAGCATTCTCCTGCGCTTTAATGGATGCAAAGATGGCTGCACCAGCAATAGCTCCAATGGCAGCACCAGTCCCTTTTTGTGTTAAAAGAGCACCTAATGCTGAGCCTATTATTCCTCCGGCAATTAATGATTGTATTACTTCATCATCTTTTTCCATATACCTAAATATACCATTTTTAAAAGAAAGTTTCAAGAGATGCAACATCCACTCACTTGAATGAACATCAAAATAGACATATTCGTTCGTATGAGCCTCTTATGCCAATGCTAATCAATATTTTAGGGAAGTAAACCCAATGAAATAATAGGGTTTCATTATTTCATTCGCAATTAACGTATAAAATGAAAATAAAATGTTGACATAATATCGTCTCCAGATTCTTAACAAGGAATAAAACTTACGCTTTTCGCACGAATTCAGATTTTAAGGCCATAGCTCCAAAACCTTCAACCTTACAATCAATATTATGATCACCCTCGGTTAATCGTATATTCTTAACCTTTGTTCCCGCTTTTATAGCTTTAGGAGCACCTTTAACAGGTAAATCCTTAATGATAACAACCGAATCACCATCCTGTAAAATGGCACCATTAGAATCTTTAATAACGTTAACCGTACTGAGCGCCTCTTCAATTTCTGCCGGATTCCATTCGTAATTACATTCCGGGCAAACCATTAAGGAATCAACAGCGTATCCATAGGGAGATTTGCATTTAGGGCAGGGTGTAACGTCTTCAGACATGATATTCGTGTTATGTTATATTTTAAACAATAATGCGAATATACTTAAAAAGAAGGAGACTTAACCCATGCATACAGATGACTTATGTCACCTGACAAGGAAGGATATAAGCAGAGGAGCCTTTTTGAAACAACTACAGGTCATGTTATTGAATATGGATAATCTTACTTTATATGATTCCTTCAGAGGAATATCAAAGGTTATATTAATCTGATAATTGACGTGATTATTTAGCCTGGTAGTGTTTATCTTTAAGCTGTATCGTAAATACGGAGCCTTTTCCATGTTCTGATTTTAAAGATACATCGCCTTGTAGGCGCTCTACGGCTCTTCTTAAAATATACAATCCTAAACCTGAACCATCGGCCTTTTCATTCGCCCGATAAAACATATCGTATATCTTATCCTGATATTCCTGCGGTATACCTTGTCCGTTATCCTCCACTTCGATTCTCAAATCATCGTTTGCTAAGCGATATATTCTAATGAAAATATAAGGTGTTACATCCTCCCGAATGTATTTAATAGCATTTTCGATCAGGTTTTGCAGGATGGTATTTATGATGACCCATTCGGATTTGAATTCAAGCCCCTCTTCAATATCTATCTTGAATTCAATCTTCTCAAAGTTTTCAGAATAGGAGTATGATTGTATGCAATCATCAATCAATTCAACAAAATTAATGTTAGCCGGAACAATTTTATCTGAACTGATTTTGGTAAGATTAATAAGATCCATCACAATATTCTGAATTCTGCTGGACTGTTTTTGATACATACTCAGATATTGCATGCTTTTTTCATCAAAATGTTCCTGCTTCAATAAGGAATTTAAACCCATCAATGAAGTTATAGGGCCCTTTAGGTCGTGTGAGACTCTGTAAAAAAATGAATCCAGTTCGGTATTCTTTTTTTGAACAACTTCCAGGTAATCTTTTTGTGCTTTGGTGTCCTGTTCCAATCTGTAAACTTCGTTTGCTACTTCATAGCTTTTAATAATATCAGTGGTTCTGGAGTTGATGGTGTTTTCTTTATGTTGTAAATATAATTCCAGATAGATAAGGGCTTTATAAGATAGGTGCTGCTTTTTATATAATTGGTAAAGATTGTAATATGCTTTGTACAGAATAACTTTAATATTGTATTGTTCAGAAAAATCAATGGTTGCCAGCAATGTCTCTTCCGCTTGTTTATAATCATTACTTCCAGTGTAGGTAAGTCCAAGCTTGTTCAGTGCCATGCCTTCACCTAATTTATCTCCGAATTTTTTCTGTAGTTCTAAGCTTATTAAAAAGAATTTTTTTGCTACTTTATATTTTTCCATGGCGAGGTAAACTTTCCCTTTGCCATATATAGAGTAGGCGAGTCCACGCTCATCCTGGATCTTCTTTTTAATCTGAATACTTCTTTCAGAGATATCATAGGCCTGTTGAATGTCTCCTCTTTTTATATATAAACCGGAAAGCGGATTATAAACATTGGATAATATGCCCAAGTCTTCATTCTTTTCACAAAGCTCAATGCATTCCTGATAAATAAAAAATGCTTTGTTAAAATCTCCCCAGTATTCGTATATAGTCGCTATTGACTTTAATGTCTTAGCCTCGCTTTTAGTATCACCAATGCTTTTATATATTAACCGGCATTCAAGCAAGCCTCTTAGGCCTTCATGAAAATTGTCGGTTTTGTAAAGAGAACTTGAGATGTTGAATTTTGCATCTGCTATAGCTTTGGAATTGTTTTCTTTTTGAAAATAGGCCAGTGCTTTATTTGAGTGTTCTATGGCCTGCACATTATTCCCAATAATCATAAAAAGTAAGCCCAGATAGCTATGGGCTTTCGCTTCGATGTTTTCCAGTTGAGTTTCTCTGGAAATTTTTAAGATGTATTCTAAATCTTTAAAACTATCTTTAATATTGTTTACTCGGGTAATATATGCGTGTTCAAGCATTTGTTCAAGTACTTCTTCCGAGAATGCCTCTTGTTGGTTTTGTTGCATGCTGAGTACTTAATTTTTACGTATTTCTAAAATATAATCTAATAAACCGATACTTCAAGGAAAAGACAAGTGTAACAACTAATTTTATAGAATCATAAGGAGTTTGCTAATAATAGGTATAGATATTTTAAACGTAAATCTAATAAAAAGAGTTACTTAATATACTCAAATGGAGTCTACATTATCTTATCGAACAAATTGGCATGTTTATTTGTTTTCATCCCGTTTTGATTTTTTTGTATTGATTTCAATATTTACATCCATTTATCAACAATCTAATTGTTGAGATAAAATACTTCCTCCCGATTTTTGTCTAATCTGGTATTATTGATTTATTCGGTTTATTCAGTCATACCTTGATTAATATCTATTTTGGTTTTTTTATCGATTGATTCACTATCAAATTATTACATATTTTATTTCAAATGAATTTTAATATTACCTAAGCCCATTTTAATTAATACTTAGATACCATTCCCTTAACGTTCGGGTAATACCATATTTCTTTATTTGCTACATACATTTTAGATCATGAACGATATGAAACAACATTTTCAGATTTTTAAGAGAAGCCACGCTGTAGCAAGTGGTGCCCTGTTCTTAGGATTTATTCTTCTGAGCGGGTGTAAAAAAACGACCAATGATTCCAGTAGCTCACCATCTGGTATCAATAAGGTTAATCACGTAGTTGTTATTTATATGGAAAACCATAGCTTTGACAACTTGTACGGAGAGTTTGCCGGTGCAAACGGATTGTATAATGCAACATCTGCAAACATTATACAAACGGATTCAAACAACAATGCATATGCACACTTACCTGCTGTAATTGGCTCTCCGAATGCTTCTGCATTTCCAACAAACTTAGCAAACAAGTACTTTAATATTGATCAGTATCTCCCTTCGGGTCAGATTACACCGGATGTGCTGCATCGCTTCTATCAGGAACAAATGCAGATTGATAGTGGTAAAATGGATAAGTATGCCGTGTATAACAGCAATTCAAAAGGGTTATCTCAAGGATATTACCAAACAGCTTTACTTCCAATGTTACCTTTTGCACAGAAATATGTGCTTTGCGATAACTTTTTCCATAGTGCTTTTGGTGGTTCCTTTCTGAATCATATGTGGCTGATTGCCGGCGCCAGTCCGACTTTTCCAAATGCTCCTACTAGTATAGTAGCTACCTTGGATGCCAATGGTAAACTATTAACAGACGGACAAGTAACTCCGGATGGATATGTGGTTAATACCAGCTATACAGTAAATACACCGCACCCTTCATCCACCCCAACGGCTAACTTAGTTCCTGATCAAACAATCCCTACAATAGGAGATCGATTGAATGATAAGAATGTTTCCTGGGCCTGGTATTCAGGTGGCTGGAACGATGCTATTGCAGGTAATCCGGCTTCTACCTTCCAGTTCCATCATCAACCATTTGCTTATTTTTCTAACTATGCAGATGGTACTCCGGGAAGAGCCGCTCACTTAAAGGATGAGGTAGATTTTATGACAGCTGCTTATAACGGTACCTTACCAGCAGTATCTTTTGTAAAACCTCTGGGTGCTCAAAATGAACATCCTGGTTATTCAGATGTATTGGATGGTGAAAATCATGCTGTAGCATTGATAAACGCTGTGTTGAATGGTCCAAATGGTAAGGATGCAGTGATTATCGTAACCTATGATGAAAACGGTGGTTTCTGGGATCACGTAGCACCTCCCGTGATCGACAAATGGGGGCCAGGTACACGTGTACCGGCGATCATTGTTTCTCCATTTGCTAAGACTGGTTACATTGATCATACACAATATGAAACATTAAGTATCCTTGCATTTATTGAAAAGAGATGGGGACTGACGCCGCTTGGTACGCGCGATCAGAATGCCACTCCACTTTCCAATGCATTCAACTTTTAATTTATTTCGTTCAAAATAGTATTAACATCCGGGGGCTTCAGGCTGCTCCGGATGTTTTTATAATCTTTGTTCTGAGCAAATAAGTTTCAGCTCACAATTTCTTCTTCATGAAAATTTCATTTTCCATCTTATTGCTTATACTGTTCCTTACTTTTTCCTGTGAACAGAAAAAAATCAGCCGGGAAAAGATGGTTTCTACTATTCTATTACAACAGATAGATTCATTTGTTATAGCTAAGAATACACTTTTGAAAGCGGTGGAAGAAAGAAAACCACAACAGCAACTTCAGCAGTTGTTGCTTCAGACACGCATGAGCTATAAAACAATGGAATGGGCTACCGAATATTTTTCTCCCAAAGTATCCAGGCTTGTAAATGGAGCACCGGTGATAGAAGTCGATCGGTACTCAGCACAAATTTTTCAACCTGCCGGCTTGCAGCTCATCGAACCTTTTCTTTTTCCACAATATGATTCGAGCAAGCGTAATGAATTGATTACACAGCTTAAGCAATTGGATACCCAGTGTGATAAATACAAGGCTTATTTCAGTAATGTTGCTCTTCTGGACTGGCAGATATACGATGCCGCTAAGCTAGAACTGGTTCGTATTGAAACTCTAGGTATAACAGGTTTTGACAATCCGCTTACGTTACATAGCATGCAGGAATCAGCATCAGCACTTAAAGGTTTGAAGCAAATTCTGAAACTTTATTTAGATGAAGGTGATACGGAGCAACTGATGAAGAAGCTTGAGAATGCTATTCAATATCTTGCGATACATCCTGATTTCAAAACATTCGACAGAGCACAATTTATCGTACAATATGCAGATCCTGTATCTATTGCGATTTCAAATCTTGAAATAAAGCAACAGGTAGCAATTACTACCTATAACCGATTACTTAATCAACGTGCTAAGACACTTTTTGATACCAATGCTTTCAATGTAAATGCTTATGCACCTAATCCATTATCTTATATCAGCAAAGAAAGAATCGTTTTGGGAAAGATGTTGTTTGTCGACCCCGTATTATCGGTCGATAATAGTAGAAGTTGCCAATCCTGCCACATGCCTGAAAAAGCATTTGCCGATGGCATGGTGTCCAATACCGTACTGAATAGTAAAAAACATTTGCCCCGCAATACACCTACATTAATCAATGCGGCTTTTCAGCCTGCGCAGTTTGATGATATACGAGCTGTATTGCTGGAAGATCAGATTGACAGTGTAATACACAATAAAGATGAAATGCATGGCTCTTTAAAAACAGCTGCAGAAAAATTATGGAAACAGGGAACTTATAGGCAACAGTTCAGTAAAGCCTATCCACATAATGATCGAAAGAGTATTGATACACTGGAAATACTTAATGCATTAGCTTCATATGTGCGCAGTCTTACTTCACTGAACAGCCGATTTGACGCTTATATGCGTGGTGATCAGAAGGCTTTAAGCGTAGAAGAAGTTGAAGGGTTTAATCTCTTTATGGGTAAGGCTAAGTGTGGCACTTGTCATTACATGCCCTTATTCAACGGTACCGTCCCCCCTTTGTTTATGACTATTGAAACCGAAGTTATCGGCGTACCTCGTACGGCATTGGGTAAAACAATTGACCCGGATCTGGGAAGATATGCTTCGATCAAAGTACCGGAACTAAAGCATAGCTTTAAAATACCCACTGTTCGGAATACAATATTGACGGCACCCTATATGCATAATGGTGTATTTGCGACACTTAGTGAGGTCATCGATTTTTATAATCAGGGTGGCGGAGTAGGTATGGGAATGGATCTGCCAAACCAGACCTTATCACCCGACAAATTAAACTTGACTGAGAAAGAAAAAAATGCCTTGATGGCCTTTGTCAAAAGTTTAGAAAGCTTGCCGAAATAAGAGCGGAAGAAATCTTCATCCTTGTTCGGTTTATCATTTTCGAAATTTCCATTACTCTTTCCGTTGATTGTGTCATCGACCAGCAATCTACATTGGTTCAAAAAATCTTGCTGTTCGCGATTACAAATCGCGAACCCAGATGAAGGAGATTTGCAATCTCCTTCTGAAATAGCTGGATTTAAAATCCTTTTTTATCTGACTTCTGAATTTTAAATTATTTTAATAAGAATAAAAAAACCAAATACAGGGGAACATTTTTCATTTTTGCAGACTTATTTATTAACTAGTCCTAAGTAAGACTTTTAAATCAATTTAGCTATGAGAAAAATTGTGTTATCAATTCTTCTGTTTTATGTGCATCTAATAAGTTCTCAGGCTCAAATCGGCAGATGGACAGAGCTGGATACCGTTTATAATTATAGTAGATCTTATGCATTGGATAGTTCCGATAATCTTTATGCGGTTCGTGGCGATAATAATGGAAACCCATATATAGCAAGATGGACCGGATCTAATTGGGCAGAATTGGGTTCTGGAACCAACAAATTAAACGCCAATGGATATATATATGCTATTTCAGCAGATAAGTATGGTAATATCTATACTTGCGGAGCATTCACTGATGTAAATAAGAATTGTTATGTTGCAAAATGGAACGGTATTTCCTGGTCTGAATTAGGTGCAGGAAACGCATTCATATATGGTGATACTCCATTAACTTGTATGGATATAAATGATTCCGGTTATGTTTATTGTGGGGTTAAAACTGCTGTTCCACAAGTTTTAAAATGGAACGGATCTAATTGGGAAAACCTAGGAATGTTGAATAAGTCACTTGATACAATTAAGAATTTTGAAACATCCCTTGAACTAACTACTATTGTTGCAGATGATTCCGGACACGTATTTGTGGGCGAAGAAGGTATTTATGTATTTAGTGTTAGTGAAGACAATGGTCCGTCTCTGGCATCTGTCGATGGAGCGAACTGGAATGGAAATCAATGGGGAGATGTCTATATTGGCTACGAGTTTCAAGGCGCTAATTTTATTGAAGCATTAGAGAAAGATCGTCATGGGAATATTTATGCAGGAGGAGTGTTTACAAATGCCAGTGGTTATAATTATGTTGCTAAATGGGATGGTAAAAGCTGGAGTGAATTAGGTTCCTTGAATGCGAATGGTTTTATATTAGGTATTTCAGTCGATACATTGGGTACTGTTTATGCATGTGGGCGATTCACGAATGCTGATGGTTATAATTATGTAGCCAAATGGGATGGCAATACATGGAGTGAATTAGGTACTGGTACTGGTGCATTGCATGCAAATGGAGATATTTATTCTGTTGTGGCAGATAATTCAGGCAATGTTTATACTTCTGGTTATTTTACAAATGCAGCAGGTAAATATTATATTGCTAGATGGAATCCTAAGGATTCAACATTATCGACCCTTGATCCATTGATTTCAACCAATCTTTCCATATATCCAAATCCTTCTAAAGGAATCATTCATATATCGGATCTGCCGGAAAATGTTCAGATGGATGTTTATAATGTCTTGGGACAAACTGTTAGTACGCAGCAGTTATCAAAAGGGGATTCCTATATGGATCTATCAAATCTGACTTCAGGTATATATAACTTAGTATTTACAGGTCATCATAATTCATATACTCCAGCGAAGTGGGTCAAGGAGTAATAAACGTATTGAATTCATCGTGTGTAGATATATCAACAGATAATAAGAAACAAGTAAGTGTTGATTGAGTGTTGAGAAGATACCAATATTATCTTACTGTAGAACTCAGGTTGAAGAGAATAACATCTCCTTCTACGATAACCTAATTGAAAATGCTTTTTATCTTGCTTCTGAGTTTTAAATTTCGAAGAACAATCAATTGAGCAATTAAGGCCTTCCTATTATACCTTAAAAGTTAAAGCGTATAAGAAAACTTAAATATATATTTTAAATATTATTTAATATTCTGATTTATAGATTTTTATCTAAGCGTATAAATCCCCTGTTTCTCGCACTTATTCTGTTTTATTTCATACGGATATACCTCTTCTCATAAACAAGTTTCATCCAGATTGCCATATTTTTGAATTATTAGCGCAAAAGATATGATTATTTCATTGTTTAAATAAGCTATAGCGATTCAGATCTATAGTTATTATAAAATAATGAACGATACAGGGATTGTTTAAAACCTTATTCCTGCTTTACATATTGAATGCATTTCTATTAAAATTAAACAGTATTAAGTATGAAAATTCTACGCTCAATAGTTCAGATTTTTATCATTCTATACGTTTTTGTAAGTAAGTCATTTGCTCAGACCTTGACCTTACCGTATACATTTCAAAACAGTTCAAGATATGCGGATACGGACATTTATGTGGGTTTGGTAGGCCAATATCCAAACATGGGATATGTATGGATGGATATGATCACAAGTCAATTGAATGCAATGAGCACTGCGGATAATACTGTTCCTGGGCCGGCATGGGCTACTTCACCCGATGGGAAAAATAATTATGCTGCCATGTTTTTCAAATTAAGTGATATTCCGAATAAGACGATTCAGATTCCGCAGGGCTTATTTGGTTGCAGACTACTGATATCCTTTAAATCACCGATGTATATTTATTTTTTTTCACAGCCAGGGGGTTATGCAGGAGCTAATTTACAAAATCCCAATGATCCAAATAATGGTATTCGTTGGGAAATTATAGAATTGACATGGGGAGATGCTGGCTTATGGACGAATACCACTCGGGTGGATTCGTATCAGTATCCCATGGGCCTTGAAGTGACGGGTTATACCGGAGGAATTACAGGTACCTACACTTCTGCTTACAATACAAGGATACACGATGGATCTGCACCGGATGTAAATATGAAAGTAGGGGAAATCGTTTCGCACCAAACCATTTTGAATTCATGGAATACAGGGGTTGATCCTTCATTCTACGGTTGTAAGGTAATTACAACACATTCCATGGATAATGAACCCATTATTGAACAAGCTTCGAAAATTCCGGACTTTTCATCAACCGGTACTTACAAAAATTATTTTGACGCTTACATTGCCGATATTTGGTCTACCTATACCAATCAGGATATTTTACTTAATATTGGTGATCGTGGCACCTGGCGGGGAAGAGTGACGGGCAATCGATTTGATTTTTATGATCCGGTTGATTCTGCACAGGCATCCATATATACTATACCAACTACTCAGGACGCCATCGAAGGTTCAGGCGCATTAGCATCAACCACAGCTACAGGCATTAAATATAATAACGATTTAATGATTCAGGCACAGGTATGCGCTGCTATCAACAGACATGCTATCTATACCAATACTCCGGTAGGGCAGGTACAATACAACGATGATGCTACCCGTTATTTTAAAATTGCACCGTTCAATGATTATGTAAATTTCTTTCACAATCCCATTGTCAGTTATCAGTCCCTTACCTATGCGTTTGCTTATGACGATGTGGGTAATCAATCCTCCACCATTCAATGTACTTTCCCCACAAACGTTACAGTCGTGATAGGAGGGTATGGTGAACAAGGCTCCGGTACCACAACCGCTATAACCAATGTCAATAAACAAGTATCTGTTTCGGTATTTCCTAATCCTGCAAAGGATGTGTTGATGGTAAACGTATCCGATATCGAAACAGGTACAGTAACACTTTATGATATACAGGGACGATTGGTAATGGATCAAGTTATTAGCGGGGCAGCATTACAACTTTCAACGACATCTTTACCAAATGGTATATATGTATTAAGTGTTGTTGCTGATAAAGCTTCTTATACAACACGTGTAGTAATAACCAGGTAATTTTTTTTATAAAGATAAAAGCCAGATAGTGTATACTGTCTGGCTTTTTATTTGCTCATGACGCTAGTCTTTAGCAAAGGGGGAAGGTTCTTTTTATCTTCAAAGAGAAGTTCTTAATTTATTATCCTTTCCGAATAAAAAAATTGGGTATAGAAGTTTATTGTAATTTTTATAAAAAAAATATTTTCAGAAATATTTGGGAACATTTTACACTTTTGAAGACTTATTTATTAATAAGTCCTGATAAATGCTTTTGAAGCAATATAACTATGGAAAAATCGTATTATTTAAATAAAAATAAATAACATAGAAATAATTGCAATGATAAAAAAGCATCAGCAATCAGAAGAAAGTTATATCCTCTTACATTCCGATTTTGTACCATACACATTTAACAAGATATGGTGATTCATCAATATTATTCTTAATAAAAATAACCTAAAGATCAACTTAAATATGAAAACCTTACTTTTAAAATGTACGATTTTAGCACTATCATCCATAATGATCTTTTGCTGTAAACCAAAGCATTCTGATCCCCCCAATCCCAGCCCAACGGGATCACAAGTTACAGTTGGTGGGCAAACATATACCGCCCAATCTCAAATGACAATTCAATATCCAGGATATTATTATTATAATGGTGGAAGTCCTAAAATTCCTGCTGGAGGTGGCTATCTGAGTTATACCGATACGATCACCACTACTCAAAAAATATATGAATATACATTTCTCCAGGAAAATATTCCAAGTACTGGAGATTCAGTAGCATTCGCATTTATATTATATTCAACATCACCTATAACTACAGGAACATACCCTGTTTACAGCGCTGCAAAAACAATTACAACTTATCCAGCTGCAGCTTTTGTATATGCCGATACCCGCAATACATATACGGACAGCACAGGTTCCGGTACCCTCATTATTACGAAAATAGATATGACGAATAACGTAATCAGTGGAACGTATAATTATGCTGGAATAGGTACTAAGGCAAGCAGCCCTTCTACGATTGCTGTTACCAACGGACAATTCAATAACATTGGATTGCAGAATTTTTATTAAACAGCATTATATTTTTTGAAAAGTGTAAGTCTGTCAGACTTGCACTTTTTGCTTTATAAATAAATATATTACAAATCTTCCGTATAGTTAACTTCTTCATTAATTATAGTTTGTATTGTTTATGGTTAGTGATTTTAAGAGTTTTACCTCCTTTTATAAAAATCAATGCATTATTTACAATTATTAAATAAATAAAAGCTTAATTTATTTAAAATGCTTATCTTAATATTAGGATAGTCATGGCTTGTCTTAGATAAGCATTTACATGTTTTTATTAAACCAGCTACATATGAAAACAAAATTACTTTTAATCGGCACTATTTTTATTTTACTCAGGTCATTTGCTCATGGTCAATATTATCAACCCTTTAAAAATAATTTCAAATACCAGTTTTCATATTATCTGGGTACTCCTATGTATACTTCAGTGTTCGTTCACACCATGAATATAGATAGTACGGTAGTTCAAGGACAAGATTCGGTATTTTATTTCAATCCAATGTATAGCCAGATAGACAATTTTTGGGGAAGAAAAATGATTAAAAGAGGCGATAGCCTGTATCTATTTATTTTTTCCACCGGAGATACTATTTTATTAAAAACGAATTCAACCATTGGAAGTGCCTGGTCATTTAATGCGAATCAAGTTTCTTACACGGTTACATATTCCGGTCTTAGAAAAGAGACAGTACTTTCTGGTATCGTAGATTCTGTAAAGACATTTACTGTTACCAATACCGCTGGTTTCTCAGATTCGATTAAAATTTCCAGATTGTACGGGATGACCTATTCGTTTATGTTAAGAGCATTGTCACCAGGTTTTGTATATAATTCAGCAGAATCTGGCCGAATGAATATGCAATACATCTACAATATAAAAGCAGGTAAAAATGTGTTGAATTTTATGGATTATTATCATTTAAATGTTGGTGATGTGTTGGCTTACACCGATTTTGAATCCGGCCCCATTTTTTCGTATTCAAATATATTTAATGTTACTTCTCAAAAAACAGGTGTTGACTCAATCATCTATTCAATTGCAAAATATAGTGTAGATAGTTTAGTAAACGGAAAATATTATACTACTCAGTCGGAATGTTCTTTAATTGTTAAAGATACCTCCGTAAGAACTATTCCGACTAGAATGTATGATGACTACCCAAATCAGGGGATTGAAACAGTTCTTACTTTTCCATTAAATAAAGCCTCTAACAATTATGGTGGTAACTATCTTACTTATTTGGTGGATACATCAGCGAAAAATTTGTTAATCATGCCATTGTATTTTTTAGAAGAATTTACTACCATGCAATTTACACAACCCTATGGATTAAATAGATGGAATTATTCAGGTCTGCCTAATAATGCTGACGCTTCGTATTACCTTAGCCAATACTGGCCTAATAACTCCGAAGTAAATTCATTTACAGATTTGAATACATTTTTGGGAGTTGTTAAGCCTACTGATAAGATATCGGATGTATATATATATCCCAATCCGTTTCAGGATAAAATTATACTCAGGTCTGATCAGTTATCTCCTGGAACGTATGATATTCATATATATTCTGTTGAAGGTTCGGAAGTATATACCTCTAAATCTGCATATGTTGAGCAAGCGCAGAAAATTACTATTGATAATCTTTCCGGATTACCGCAAGGGGTTTATTTTTTAACCATAGAAGGCATGGGGCTAGTACAAAATTTTAAGATGATGAAACAGTAGAGATGATGGAAATTGCAGTTTCATTCCAGCGGCTATAAGTCTTGATTTTATTTGAAAAATATCTTGCCTTCACTATATAGCATGTAAGGTCTATTACTTCCCATATAGTTCCAGTTTTTAAAATGAGCATGGAGAACCATTTATCTAAATCAACAGAAGATAAAGAAAGGGAAAAGTAGAAAAACATGTTGTCATCTATTTCTAAATTTTTCTTTTATAATGATGGGGGCATTTTGTCATTTTGTTGTCTTACTTTATGATAGATTATGTCATAAATGGATTGAATATAGATTTATTTAATGATCAAAAGAGTAGCAAAATGGGATGGAACTCGCAGATAAAATATCCGGGCAACAATAATTCTGTAACAAAGAATATAAAGACTTGATTGATCAACAACAGAATTTAATTTAAAAAACAAACAGTTTAACTGTTCCATAAAAGTATAATGAATAAAATTTTCTCTCTTTCTCTCTTTTTGTTTTTTATGAGCTATCATTTATACGCTGAAACCATTACTTCCATTGCTAATGGTGATTGGACAGATCCCCATGTCTGGAGTTCAGGAAAAGTGCCTGGCCCATACGACAGCATCTATGTATATACTAAAATAGATGTAACGACAGACATCCTGCTGGATCATAATTATCTGAATGTAGCAGTAAATGGAAAGCTCTGCGGAGAATACAATCTTACGGTTGCGAATCATTCCTTTATGGATAATTATGGGAATGTATTTCTTAATGCTATGTATGTAACTGCAGATACTGCTATAAATCATTCAAGTGGAGTAGTAGTTCTGACTACTGTAATGATCGTTTCCGGTTTTAATGGATACTATTATGATAACGGCGGTTATGAAATTATCGGAAAAACATTTATATGTGATGCTCCTGTAGCTGATTTTACGACAGATAAAAAAGTTATTTGTCAGAATGACTGTGTTAATTATACAGATTTAAGCACCAATCAGCCAAGTTCCTGGCAATGGACTTTCCAGGGAGGAACACCAGGTAGCTCTACGATGCAGAACCCTCAAAGTATTTGCTATGCAGATACCGGTACCTTTATGGTTAAACTAATAGCTGCCAATACAAATGGTCCGGATACAGTCATAAAAAAATTATATATCCATGTTTTACCGGCTGTTGAAAAAAGAAATTACATCGTATCCAATACTACCATTTTATGTCCGAATGATACCATCAATCTTGACATGAAGGCTTCAGGGCTCACATATACATGGAATAACGGATCTTCAGATTCGGTTTATGCAATTTCTGAACCCGGAATTTATTGGGCTGATTTAACAAGTAACTACAATTGCAAATACAGGGATTCTATTGTTATAAAAAGTCAAACGATACCGGTTGTAGATTTAGGTCAGGATGGATTTTTTTGTGAAGGTCATTCCATTGCTTTAAACGCCTATTTCAATGAAGCTTCATATCACTGGCAAGATGGCTCATCCAATCCTCAGTTAACAGTTACAAAAGCTGGCAAATATTGGGTCAATGTATCCGATTATTGTGGCAACTCATACGATACGGTCAGTTTTATTAATCCTGTTATTTTTATCCCGAACCTGATAACTCCAAACGGAGATGGGAAAAATGATTCTCTTGTTATTGAAACAAATATTACTGATTTATCACTTGAAATATGTAATCGATGGGGAGATAAAATATTTTCAGATGTTCAATATAAAAATGAATGGAAGGCTGATACTATTAATGATGGAGTTTATTTTTATTATGTTGCCAATAAAAATGTGTGTGGTATTGAAAGGAAAGGATGGATTGAGGTTCTGAGATAAGTGATATTATTTATTCAATATGAATTATAGTTATTTGCCGATACAGAAAGTAATGGTATTTGTAAATCAGTTATTTACCTTGTTCGAGGTACAAAAACGGTACAATAAGTAGAAATAAGTAAGTACTTTTTGTCCTGGTTTTTTTGTAAAGTGAATTCTCCCATGATCTCTCCTGCGTATAAAATATTTTTTTGTAAGACATCTTTTTGCTATCTGCGTTTACTACTTACAAAACAATTATCGAAATTTTGTTAATTTGATGGAAGACCTATGTTTTCTTTATTCCTTTTTATGACTTGGTTTTATCGAAGGGGAATAGATAATTCTAATATGTTCTCCAATTGGGAATCTTTTAAATGATTTTCTATTTTAATCCGAAATATTTTGAACAAATGCTTATAAATAAAATCAGATTATTCTACAATTATTACTTATGTTTATTCAATGAAGAATAAGTCGTATTTAATAAGCCTGTGTATATTGCTTTTGCTCTTTAGCTTCAGAGTTACAGCACAACTCACACAGTATTTTTTTCAGGTTTCCTGGTTGCCGGATTTTGATAAATGGCATAGTGGTACTCTTCCATATCCTTTATTAGTTATAGCCCAATGTATCATCCTGTTTCTTTATGGACAAACCATTTACAGAATAGCCAAGGGAACTATCATCCTTGATTTTGTTAGAGGAAAGCGGTTCGTATTTCTGGGATCTGTTTATGCCTCGATTATGATTATCAGGTATAGTCTCAAGATGTGGATCTTTCCTTCAGAAAGATGGTTCGGTGGATGTATTCCGATTTTTTTTCATATTGTATTAGCCTCGTTTATCATTATAACAGGTATTTATCATTTGAAAAATGCTTCTGAAAAAAAAGTTCTCCAATCAGGATTTACTAAGTTCAGCTGGCGTGTTCTATATGCCATTATTTTTCTGGGAATACCAGTCTGGCTGTTGTATCAGCTACTACCAACAATCCTTGCTAATCAAATTGGTTTAAGAGATGCTCAGTATGCTGTTTTTATAAAAAAACAGGTTGGAGTTAAAATGCCTGATGGAGAAGTATTATATGCGGATATATACAATCCGGAAAATTTAAATCCTGCTCCGACAATACTTGTCAGGATACCATTGGACAATAATATAAAAGGAATGATGATGTCGAATATTGTTGGACGGTTATGGGCTGAACGGGGATATAATGTCGTTATTCAGGGAATACGGGGTCGGTTTCATTCAACGGGCAAGCATATTCCTTTTATATATGAACGAAGCGATGGTATCGCTACCTTGAAATGGCTGAATCAGCAGCCCTGGCATAACGGGAAGACGGGAATGTGGGGAGGTTCTTATTTTGGATATACTCAATGGGTATTGTCTGATCAGGATATTTTAGGTTTAAAAGCGTTACTCACGCAGATTTCGAGTAGCAGTAATTATTCTATGTTTTATCCTGGAGGAGCATTTTCCTTTGAAAGTGCCTTGTTCTGGGCTACTCGTTCATATAGTACTGTTGATACACCTTTTCCTTATGCAGAATTGAAAAAAGGATATGATAAACCTCCTATGATCAGGGCAGATGAATATGTCGTTACTGAAATTCCATTTTATAAAGATTGGGTTACTCACACGGGTTTTGATACTTACTGGAAGTCCGTTGACGGTATCGATCGATCGAAAAGATTAAAGGTACCTGCTCTTATGATGGCAGGTTGGTATGATCCTTTTTTACGGTCACAGATACAGGATTATGAAAATATTATACATTATGCAGATCTTACTATCAGAAATGAATGCAGGCTGATTATAGGTCCTTGGTCGCATGCCGAAACAAAGGTGATGCCGGATGGATACGAGGATATGAACTATCGTTTGGCCAGTATTGCACCGTCCATCGATTGGTATGATAAACAATTGAAAGGAGTAAACGTTCCAAAATCCTTACCTGTTAAAATTTTTGTCATGGGAATCAATCAATGGCGTTATGAAGAAACGTTCCCATTAGCGCGAACAATATATACTTCGTATTATTTGAATCGTGCTGATAAATTGAGCGTTCAATGTCCGGAAGGAGCTATCGTTCAGAAGTATTTATATGATCCTGCTAATCCAGTTCCTTCTATTGGTGGAGCAATTTTAGGAGAACGGGCAGGACCTAAAAGACAAAACGAATTGAAAAAAAGAAGTGATATTCTTTTTTATGAATCCGATCCATTAAAAGAGAATGTTGAAGTAACTGGTAAAATAAAGTTGATCTTATATGTATCCACGAATGTTGTAAATACTGATTTTACAGCTAAATTAATAGATGTTTATCCGGATGGATCTGAATATAATATAAGCGAAGGGATTTTAAGAACGAGTTTTTATGGTAAAGATGTAGTTAAAAAGATTGAAATCGAATTAAATCCTACCAGTAATGCTTTTTTGAAAGGCCATAAAATTCAACTAGCAATCAGCTCAAGTAATTATCCGAAATATTCATTAAATTATAATACGGGAGGACTGAATTACAATGAGACAAAAGGAATTATTGCAGAACAGAAAATCTATTCAGGAAAATCATATTGTTCAGAATTGATTTTACCTGTTATTCCATCCCGATGAAATAAATATCAGATGAAAAGTTTTAAAACCAGTATATTACCTTGGCTTATATATCCTATGACAATGGGTGTATCTGTCTTTTTGTATCTTATGTTTTTAAAGGAAGGATTTTATCTTCTTTTCTGTACCTACGCCTCATTATCTTTTGCAGCTATATCTGTTACTTTTTTTGAATATTATACACCATATAAAAAGGAATGGTCTGGAAACGGAAAGGATATTAAAAATGATATGCTTTTTATGGTTCTTATCCAGCTGCTGTTTACGAAATTTCTAGTATTTCTTACGGCCTTACTTTTACAGAAAACTATTATCCATCTACATTTGGAAATACAAGGGCTTTGGCCGCATTACCTGCCGGTTCTTGTACAAGGTATATTGATGGTTATAATTATTGATTTTTTTCGTTATTGGTTACATAGGGCAAGTCATAATATTTCGTATTTATGGAGTCTTCATGCGGTACATCATTCTCCTAAAAAACTTTACTGGTTGAACGTTGGTCGATTTCATCCTATTGAACGGTCTCTTCAATTTTTAATAGATAGCTTTCCGTTTATGTTATTAGGTGTTTCTCCTGAAGTACTGGCCATGTATTTCTTGCTGTTTGCTGTTAACGGTTTCTTTCAACATTGCAATATTAATCTTAAATATGGATTGTTGAATTATATTGTAAGCAGTGCTGAACTTCACCGCTGGCACCATTCAAAGAAAATAGAAGAGTCCAATGCCAATTACAGTAATACTACTATTGTATGGGATATTTTGTTCGGTACTTGGTTTCTTCCGAAAGGAAGGCAAGTAGGGGAGCTTGGATTGATCAATGCTGAATATCCGCTTGATTTTAGTTCTCAGATGAAAACACCATTTATATCAGGCATAGATAAGAAACGTATTCCTTTCCTTTCGTTCAAAGAAATTAGTATTAATGCCTTTTTATCTATTCGGATGATGTTGTTGGGGATATTTATTTATCAACCTTTTAAAAGAGCAGCAAAAAATCCTATGGTATATCAACGAAAGTTGTTAGTAGATATAATCACAAAGAACAGGAATACAACGTTTGCCAGGGATTATCAATTCAGTAAAATTAAAGACTATAAAGATTATATATTTCATGTTCCCGTTCAGACATATGAAACATTGAAGTCATATATTGATGAACAGGAAAATTCAAAAACAACTTGTTTGAATAGTGAGTTTCCCGTTATGTATAATCAAACCAGTGGTACGACAGGTACTCCCAAATATATTCCTGTTTTAAAATCTACGCTGAAAGATATTAAGAGGAATCAGAATTTATTTTCGTATGTACAATATAAAACTATTCAGGAAGGTTTTTATGGAAAGTTACTCGGTCTGGTAAGTCCAGCTGTTGAAGGGTATCTTTCAACCGGAACACCTTATGGTTCAGCATCCGGTTCCATCTATAAAAACATGCCCAAAATTGCACAAAGCAAGTACGTGCTCCCGTATGAGATTTTTGAGATAAGTGATTATACAATTAAATATTATATAATAATGCGCTTTGCGCTGGCTGAGAAAAACATCACCTATCTGGGTAGTGCTAATCCTTCAACGTTCTCAAGGATGCTTGAAATTATTCTGGGGCATAAGGATGATCTGATCGGGGACATTAAAAATGGAACTATAAAATATATAAAGGATATAGATCCTGGTTTAGCTGAAAAACTTTTAAAAAAAGTAAAACCTGCCAATGCACGAGCCGATGAATTAAGTGCTTTAATCAATAACAAAGAACATAATCTCTCATTTACTGATTTTTGGCCTTATTTAAAAATTATTACAACCTGGACCGGTGGAAGTTGTGGTATTTCACTGAATAGATTACGCAACAAAATGCCGAAGGATACTACCATTTTTGAGTTAGGTTATTTATCAACCGAAGTACGGGGAACCATTACCATTGATGGAGAAACGAACGCGGGGGTGCTGACTTTTCAGACTAATTTTTTCGAATTCGTTGAGAAAGAAAAATGGGAAAATGGGAAGCCTGAATTTCTAACCCTGGATCAGATTAAAAATGGAAGCGAATATTATATTTTTGTGACCACCAAAGCCGGACTATATAGATATCACATGAATGATATCATTCAGGTAACAGGTACTTTTGAAAATACGCCAACGATTCAATTTATTCAAAAGGGAAAAGGAGTTGTTAATTTAACAGGTGAAAAGTTATATGAAAGTCAACTCCTTTATACGCTATCTCTAGTAGAAAAGAAGTTTTCCTTTAATCCGGTTTTTTATCAAATCCTGGGAAATGAAGATTCTATTCAATATGAATTGTATATGGAAATTGATAGTGATGATCTTGTATCAAATAAAAATGATATGGCAGATTTTATTGATGAATCTTTATCAGATCTTAATATAGAATACAAAACGAAAAGACAAAGTGAAAGGTTAAAGCCTATACAATTGCATCTCTTGAAAAAAGGAACTTATGAAACATACAAAGCATTTTGTCTCAGTAAAGGACAAAAGGAAGGACAGTTTAAGACAGTAATATTGTTATTGAAAAAAGATTTTTTGTTTGATTTAGCAGAACATATTATTTCTTAATATGAAGTTAAAGGAACTTGTACTTAAAAGAATTGAAATACCATTTAAGGTTAGCTTTAAACATTCAAGTGCTGATCGAAAAATCACACAAGGTATATGGATTGAGGCCATTTCAGAAACAGATTTGAAGGGATATGGAGAAGGTTGTCCAAGAGAATATGTGACAGGTGAATCTATTGATACAGCTATACTTTTTTATAAAAAGTTTAAGGAAATCATTATAAACGAGATAACAAGCCTTGATACGCTTACTTTTTGGATAGTAAAACACAAGGTACAAATTGATGAAAATCCAGCCGCATGGTGTGCTATTGAACTGGCTATCCTGGATCTTATTTCAAAAGAAAAAAAACAAAGTATTGAGAAAACGCTGGAGCTTCCTGAAATAGCTGATGATTTTCAATATTCAGCTATACTGGGAGATTCTGCTCCGGAAATATTTGCAGCTCAATTAGGGCGATATATTAAAATAGGCTTTACGGATTTTAAAATCAAATTATCGGGTGTTCTGGAAAATGATTTATCTAAAGTAGATTTATTCCGGCAGTTCAATTCCAGTCATGTTCGTGTAAGACTTGACGCTAATAATTTATGGATAAATGCTGATACAGCCATTGATTATCTTCGTTCACTTAATTATTCCTTTTTTGCAATAGAAGAACCTTTAATTGATAGTAATTATCAAGAACTTTTGAAAATAGGAAAAGCGTGTAATCTGAAGATCATTCTTGATGAAAGTTTTATTTATATCGAAGACATTGAAAAGATTATTCCTCCAATTGCAAACTGGATTGTTAATTTGCGTATTTCTAAAATGGGAGGATTAATTAGATCTAAAGCCATCGTTCAGAAAGCAAAAGAACTCTCTCTGCCTATAATCATTGGTGCTCAGGTAGGAGAGACCAGTTTGTTAACAAGAGCTGCATTATGTATTGCGAATTATTCCAGAGATCTTTTAATAGCTCAGGAAGGAGCTTTTGGGACAATTTTACTGGAGTCAGATATTTGTGATCCATCTTTACAGTTTGGTGAAAAAGGTTTGTTACATTTCGTTCCTAGTGTAAAGTATGGATTCCAGATAACTGTTCATGCTAATAAAGATTTATTATACTATTCATAAATATTGATATGTATAACGAAAATTTTCCCCACTTATTTAATCACAATCCTTCGCAAAGCTGTTTGAGTCTGAATCATTGGAAAATACATAAGGTTTACTGAGCAAGGGTTCAGTTGATAGTTTCCTTTAAACAAAACTTTTTGACGGATACTAAAGGTATGGGTGCCTTCCGGTAACTCGTCAAATAATTAACGGTCGTGAGTTCTTTGAAATTCACTCTCTTCCTATAAAACAAAAAATATATTTCAATCATTATTTAACATATAGCAAAAAGTAGCAAAATAAATGATATCACATTCTCTTATCAAATTATATGATAGACAAGGTAAAAAGGTAAAGCCAAATGATGCTGTAGATTGGTGGAATACAATTTATGTAAGACCAGGTGATAAGTATTTGACATTTGATACTTTCTGGAAGAAATTAATATTATCAGATGGACGTACCGCAAAATATTATTTCGAATCATGATAATATATAAATACATAGATGAGTCATGTCATTTAGAAAATGATCAAATAGACGTCATGACGATTGGCTTTGTGGGAGTAGATCTTTCACAAAAAGAGGAATATGCTAAAGCAATTAGATCTATTTGTCTAAAACATAAAGTAACGACTGAATTAAAGTGGAATAAACTTTCTAATAGCAAAGTGGCTTTTTATAAAGACCTTATTGACTTTTTCTTTCATGCCAACCTTACATTTAGATGTGTTTTGGTCAAAAACAAACAACGTTTAGATCATGCACAGTACAATCAAGGAAGTTATGATAATTTTTATTACAAGATGGTATTTGAGTTGTTAAAACCATACCGTTCAGATGCTACCTATCGAATATTTTTAGATATCAAAGATACTAGAGGAAAAGAAAAACTTGAAAAATTACAACATTACCTAACTATTCATAGCAGTGATAAAGATAGATTTAAAACCTTTCAGCACATCCAATCACACGAAAGCATTTATATTCAGTTATCAGACTTATTCATCGGTGCTGTGGCCTTTAAAGCAAGGGGTTTACATCTTTTAGAAAACAGTTCTTTAGCAAAAAAAGAGATTGTATCTTATTTGGAGTTAAAGAGTGGCTACGATTTGGATGAAGGTACAGAACCTAGTGAACACAAATTCAATATTTTCGATTTTCAACCAAAGAAGCCATGGAAGAATTAGAAAATTTGGATGAACTTATTGAGGATTTAGCCTTTGATCACCCATGTGATGATCACTTAGATTTATTATATACAACTTTTAAAAATCATTTTGCTTCTGAAACATTAACAGTAGATGGGGTACAATTAAAAATAAATAAATCGCCTTATCCCCAAGATCCTTTTAGGGGTAAAATGGAAACCTTTGTACATATTATTACTCGTAAAAATGAGTTAACGGGTAAAAGAAAGTATATTCAAGAACGAGCAAATCGAATCCATTGGGTGCGTCCCATTCTTACTTATTCAAATTTAGTTGCGATAAAAGTTTTTAGAAGACAACATGCAAATAGTCAATGGCAACAATTCTTTTGGTATGAAGAAAAGGATTTTGTTGTTGTTGTTAGAGAAATTAAACCTCATTTTTTACTAATTACAGCTTATTGTGTAGACAAAGAAAATAAAAATCAGTTTAAACGTTGGTATCAAGAATATAAAAAACGGGCATAAAAAAACCTCACTTCGTAGGTGAGGTACGCAACTTAAGGCAATGCGATTGTATAACCGAAGTTACTAGCCAAGTCCTTTACCCTTTGGGTAATGACACTACAAATGTAATACAAAGCTTATTAATTACAATATGATACGTTAAAATTTGTTTTTAGTTGCAGTTCAATTTATTGAAAATAAGTTCCTTGTGATCACTAAGGCAATAAATCGGGTGGAATAACTTTCAAGAATAAATAAGTTTAACAGCTATAGAAAAGAAAAATGGACACACAAGACCTAAAACAACAACATCTCGCATACCTAAAAGAAAAAGGCGTATTTGATATTCACATTGAATTGCCAACACTCAATACAGAGCAAATTGATTTCTTAAAACAATATGGTCATTGGCTTGAAGCATTATCCAACGGAACGTTACGACCTTTTACAGATTTACAAAAGGCATTTATTGAAGTAGCTAAAAATGAACGAAGTCCGATTTCACCTGAAGAAAAGGCCTGGTTTACATACTGTTTTAGGCTGGAATATGTGAGAAAGTATGGCAACAAATATGCTGGCCCAAGAGCACATATAGAAAATAATAGCTTTGCTCAGGATGGAAATACAAGTCCTTATCAAGGGCAATCCTACATTTAAATGATCGCAGTTTTCAAGGCTAACATATGGCACTACCATTTGAAGCAATCATAGGTCAGTATAGAATAATTATCAAATTTTCAATATGATTTTCTAACTTTAAAAGTTAAATACTACTTAAAATTATGTTGAAAAAAGTTAAAAGGAGTTAAAAAAAGTTGAATTTTACTTTAAACTTACTTGTGCCTTACTGGAATAACAAAGAATAAGATAATCTGCAATATCAAAACCCTTGCTCAAATCAGTTTTAGCTGCTTTGCGTTCCAATAAATCCGAAATAACAATATTGACAGAAAGATCTTTCTGTATTTTATACGATTTTTCCTTCCAGAGATCATAACCATTCAGATCGGGGAATAAAACAATCTTTCTGCTTGCGATGGGAGCGAGCATTTGCGACGAAAGGTTTTGAATCCCTCCGGTTGCAAGCCATATTAATTCAGGCAAATATATGCTGGCAATTATAGCCGTCTTTTCGCTTTCAACAATACCAATAGACTTATCAATCGGAGCTGTAAACAGTTGATGTAAACCAAATAAACATTGCTGTAAACAATAAGTGTTTACAGATTTAGATTTCTTTAGTAAACTGTGTACCCATCTTATATGGTTAGAAATCTCTTTATTTCTTTTTCCTGTTATAGGATCATATTGAATTATTTTCCCTGTTCTGACTTTCCTGTCCATATCAATTTGCCAAAAAATGGTAGCACCCGGAAATTGCATAGAAGTTCCGATATTGAATTGACTGATGATATCCTTTGTTTTATCTGAACCTATAAGATTTCTGATATAATGGATGAAATTATTAGTGCTTCCGTCATGAGTCAGTTGTACTGATTTACTCGTGTATTCGGTGGGGATATAAGAAGGAGGAATGATGGATTTGTTTGCGATTTTAATCTGATCTGTTTTCTCAAAGTGATATTTCCTTGTAGGGTTATCCTGAAAATATTGCATTGGACTATAATGATATCCGCAGGAATTGATTCGATTACAAATACCCACAAAATCAGCTAAATATTCACCTGTCTCATTGTTTACATACTTTGTGAATTGTTTGTTTTCATTGCATTGGGGACACCTATAACGTGTTGACTTTCCATTGTATTTTTCAAGGTGATACATCTGATCGATTCATTTAAATGTTGCCCTACCACTTACCACCTTACCACATTTGTGGTAAGGTGGTAAGTGGTAGTTTGAAATTTGATAATTTTATTACCCAACAAATTTTACATAATAGCCTTTTCTTGATCCGGATTCTCCTCTTTTTGATTCTTGAATAAAGCCAAGGGCTTGAAGGGCTTTTCCTATGCGCGTAGCATGCAAATCTTTTCCTAAATATGGGAAGTCAGATCTAAGTTGCTCCAGGATATCCGTTGAAGAATAAAAGGCATCATTGTCGGTGATGCATCCAATACTGTACTTTCGTTGAATTAAATCTTCTTCAGTAGATGTTTGTCTATATTTTGAATTGGCTATTTCATTTTCATTGATCTCTTCCTGATCCATTTGATATTTGAATCCGTTGTTTAATAAATAAAAAGCTTGTGCCCATAGTCTATCTATTGAATTTTTTTGATAATTAAAGTTGATAGATTCAATTTCAAAGCACAACCATCGCACAGAGCCTGTTACATCTGTTAAAAATTCTGTTTTATTCGTACTGCCAACAAAGTTTGCCACTCTTTTATATGTTAATGCCTTTGTATCATAGGGCTTTCTTGTTTTAACAACATCTTTGCTGAGTAATGATTTTAAACTTTCTAAATCAGCTTTAGTTAACGTTGCTAATTCATCCATATTAATAATGAAATTTTCAGTCAATGCAATCTGAGAATCTTTATCAATACCGATATTCTCTTGTATATATGCTTCGAGTGGGGAAGGGCATAGCCATCTGCAAAATGTAGACTTGCCGCAATTTTGAATCGGTGATATGATGATTAATGCCTGTTTATTTACGATTCCTTTTAATGAACACGCTACGCATCTTACTATGAATTTTTTGAACTGAATTCTGAATCGTTCATTATCATTGTGCTTTATTCTTAAATAGTTCGTTATTGCGTCAATGTAATCTGGCTCCTCAATCGTATAAGGCGGCAGTGTTTCAAAATAATTCTGTATAGGATTAAATTCAGGTAAGAAATCCGATTTTAATAATGTTCGGATCGTATTGATTTGGCATCGATATCCATTATGTTCTAATTCCCTATAAATTGAATTTTCGTTCATTACTTTATAGTCTATACGATCACTTTTGATTTTAAATTCTGGTAAACAAAGTATCGTGTTTAGCCTCATGGAATATTTATTGTTTAAATACTGTTCTATTATTTGAAGTTTAGACTTTGCCTTTTTACCACTTTCATTTGTATTTTCAAGAGCAGATATTTCTTCCTGTATGTCTTCCTTAGTAATGATTGTCGAAGGAGTAGATGGTTGATTTTTCATGATCTGGCCCCTTTTCTTTTTAGGGTTGATAATGTTTCATCCAGGATCTCAATCTCTGTTTTTCTTTTCCCTTTCTTGATCCAATCAATGATTTCATCTTCAAAAAAATAAAGTCTTTTGCCTTGTTTGAAATGAGGTATTTTACGAGTAGAAGCTAATCCGTAAATGGTTTGTTTTGCCAGATTGGTAATTTCAGAGATTCGTTTTATAGATACAGGTTTCTTTATGGAAGGCTCAATTTGTGCTGGCTGACTCAAATCTTTGAGATCCTGTAATAAGTTCTCAATATTACTAAGCCTGTGTTCAAGTGATTCAAAAGGATTGTTCATATCTCATTATATTTAAATAAATAATGAGACAAAACAATAAATAACAAATATTCACCTTCAATGGGGGGAATAAAAAAAGAATAAAATAAGAATGTTTTCTTTATCTATTTTCTCACTTCTTTATCTTATTTGTTCTAATCCAGGAAAGGGCTTCTGACATACCCGACTTTGAGAGTGAATGTATTTTTTCAAAGTCCCGAGAGTAAAATCTTTATATTCAGATCCTTTTTTATAGCTGAAAAATTTATTGATCCATTCCATTAAAAACGTTTTATCATTATTAATGATTTGAACTTTTGGATCACTTAAAAGCCAAAAGATGTCTGTAAATCTATTCACATTTCCTTCATAAACTAATTTAGTATTTTCAGTAATTGAATTACCTTTCAGCAACTCTTTTAAAAGAACTAAATCTTTTTCGGAAAAACTATTTGATAAAAGCGTATAAATTTTTTCCTGATGTTCCTGTTTAATATTTATTTTTTGAATACTCTGATCATTAGAAATAGTTACCGTTCCATTTTTAGAATTACTTACGTCGTTTGATTTTTCTGCCTTGGTATTGATTGTATAAACTAAAAGTATATGCAATAAATTTTTAAGAAGGTATAGGTATTTAGTGAGTATACCATCAAAATATTTATTCAATTCTGCCTCATCCACTAATCCCGTTTCATCAATAGTGCTGATAGATCCATCTTTAGCAGAATAATACAAAGTATAATTCAATTTCAATCCCTCGAATGAAAAGTAATCAAATATATTAACCTGGGAGGCTTCTAAACATCTAGTTCTATATTTCCTTAAAAATTGTTTTTCATAAATGTCCGCACATTCACTGTACTCTTTCTTTTGTAGAAAGCTGTTCGTAATCAAAATGAATGTATCGAGTATATCTATTTGTTCTTCCTGATCGAATTCACTCAATATGTGTTCAATATTTTTAATGAATTTTGTTGTGCCAAAATAAAAGAGTTCTTTTTTGGTAATAATGTAATCTGTACTTTCCTTCATATTATTTTAATGTTATTGAATTAGCAGCTTCAATTTTCAATTTATCAACAACCTTAGAGTAAACTTGTGTTGTTTTAACGTTTTTATGGCCTAACATTTTTGACACAGTATATATATCAACTCCGTTGCTTACTAATAATGTTGCATAGGTATGTCTAAAACTATGAAATGTTATTTTTCTATAAACACCAGCATCATTTAACCATGTTTTCAAATGTGCATTATCAATGGCTGAGTTATTTATACCCGGAAATACTAGATCAATATCTAACTGCCTTTCACCTAATAATTCATAAGCACTATCAGAAATATAAAGGGACTCATTGGAACCTGTTTTCTGTTGTTTGTATCTTATAAAGTGTCCTGATGTATTTTGGCAAACCTCTGACCATTTCATTTTTTTAATGTCTGAAATTCTCAAACCTGTTAATGCAGAAAATAATGCAGCTCTTTTCAGGATTGGGAAAACGCATTTCGTTTTTTCTAATTTTTTCAGTTCCTCTAATGTTAGAAATTCTTTATGCGTTTCTTCAATTTTAATATAATTAACTTTGGATGCAATATCTGTTTCTATCAATTGATCTCTGAATGCTTGGTAAATAGATGCTTTAAACTTATTGAAATAAGTGCTTGCAGCATTTTTTGATAAGTTTGTTTTGCTACTTCTAAAAGTAGACGAGGTAAGAAGAAATTTTCTAAAATCATTACAAAACTGTTCTGTGATTTGTGAAAACATCAATGAACCTCCTGTATATTTCTCAATATAATTTAAGGTACTAATCCATGTGTCATGGTTACTTTTTGATGATTTCTTTCCTTCAATTAAAATCTTGAAATATTCAACGAAGTCCGTATCACTTTTTTTCTTACGAAGAAAACCATATCGGTTTGCTTGAATCTCTAGTTGTCTCTGGGCTCTAATTGCTTCAGCCTGCATGCGTGTTTCTTTATTAAGGCTCCGCTCAATATCATTTTTGGGTTTTACAAATAATATAGAGTTTTAAAAAATCTCTCCTTGTTTCCTTTCCAGTAATCGGATTCGGAATTCCAGGGTAGAAATCTAAGTACAGACTTATCTTTCCATTCGTTAACTTTTTTTCTCGTAATGTTACTTTCATATAGATGGTTGAAACAGTTTATCTATGTCGGTACGTTTTATAATCGTTTTTTTAGTGCTTATCTTAAATGCCGTTAATTTTCCAGAATTAATTAATCTGTATACAGTAGGTCTGCTTGCTCCCAGAAGAACACAAATGTCACGAACACTTAAAAACTCTTTGGCTTTAATCTGTTCGATCGGAAATGATTTAATCTTGGTAGTTTCTGCATCACTTTTCTCAATTTTATCACCTCTTTTTCTTGCCTTATATGCTCTTTTGGCACAGGTGTCATTGCAGTATTGCGTAACGGTTGTTCGTGCCGTAAATTCACTTTGGCAGTGTTGGCAAATCCGTAAAATTCTGATGGTTGAGCTCATATTATTATAGATAATAATGATGAATAATAGTAAATAGTAGTAAAAAGTGTTTCATAATTTCGCCCTTCTCTTTAGAATTTGTACCTCGCTTTTTTTTCGGATGCTCGAGGTACAAATACGGTACAAATATTAAAAAAATAAATAAAACAATAGCTATATCCTTGTGAAGAAAAATATCCACAATTAGCAGTAAATGAGTAGTATAACTATGATTTGTTTATGGTTGTTTTTGGATTTTTATCAGCATTTATTTGCCGATACAAAACTTACTGAAAATCGTATCCAGTAAATCCTCCGTATTGATTTCGCCTGTGATTTCCCCCAAATGAAAGAGGGCCTGGCGTATGTCCTGTGCCAGCAAATCGCCGGGTACACGCTCGTCCATACCTTTTAATACGCCTTGCAGGGCCTTGCGGGTTTCGCGTAGGCTTTCGTAATGGCGCATATTGGTTACCAGGGTATCGTTCTGCTTAAACTTCTCAAACTGTATGGTTTCCAGCAGGCGTGCCTTCAGTTCCTCAATGCCTTTTTTGCGCTTGGCGGAGATGTATAAAATACCGTCAAAATTATTGAACTTGGTTTGTATCACTTCTTCGTTGGCATCAATCTTATTGCCTACAATAAGGCTGCTGCCACTGAGTCCCTTGAGTTCCTCCAGGTCGCGGATCAGTTCTTTCTCCGAGGTGCTGTTTACATCAAAAAGGTAAATGATAAGGCTGGCCTGTATCATTTTCTCGCGGGTACGTTTTACGCCCATGGCCTCTATGGTATCCGTGGCTTCGCGCAGCCCCGCCGTATCGATAAAGCGGAAGGTAATGCCTTCCACAATGAGTTCGTCTTCTATAAAATCGCGGGTGGTGCCCGGTATTTCCGATACAATGGCTTTCTCTTCGTTCAGCAGGGTATTCAACAAGGTAGACTTGCCCGCATTGGGCTTGCCGATAATCACCGTAGGCACTCCGTTTTTAATAACATTGCCCAGGGAGAAGGATTGTATGAGGCGGTCTATGACCCGTTTGATTTCGTTGATGAGGGTACGCAATTGCGTGCGGTCGGCAAATTCCACATCTTCTTCACTGAAATCCAGTTCCAGTTCCACCAGGGAAGCAAAGTAAATGAGCTGTTCGCGCAGCTGGCGGATCTCTTCGGAGAAGCCCCCGCGCATCTGTTGCAAAGCCACCTGGTGTGAGGCCTCGGTATCGGAGGCAATCAGATCGGCTACGGCTTCGGCCTGTGCCAGGTCAAAGCGTCCGTTCAGGAATGCACGTAAGGTAAACTCGCCCGCTTTGGCATGGCGCGCGCCCTTGCGCAATAAAAGCTGTATGATTTCCTTGATGATGAAGGAAGAACCGTGGCAGGAGATTTCAATCACATCTTCCTTGGTAAAGGAATTGGGTCCTTTGAAGACGGTGACCACAACTTCGTCCAGTACGCGGTGTTCATCGTGTATGGCGCCTACGTGTACGGTATGGGTCGCTACCTTGGCTAGGTCCTTGGAGGGAAACACCGAAGAGCAGATGCTGATGGCTTCTTTGCCCGACAGGCGTATGACACCAATGGCACCGACACCCTGCGGGGTAGACAGGGCCACTATGGTATCGCTATGGTTTGAAAAATGGTTGCTGGTCAAAATGCTGTGTATTTGGTGAGGTATTAAATGGTCTCTTTAAAGGTGGCCTGGAATTCGTCCCAGGTGGAGGTTTTGTAGGCCCCGTCGCCGATAAAGTGAATCACTTTATTGAACTGATTGGGTTCCATATAGCCCGGAATCGGTTGCAATAAGGTTTCATTGGCTTCCAGGTATACGGTGGTTGGGTAGGAAGAGACACGGAAAATACGTCCGGATAATTCGGGATTGGTCATTTTTACGCCTTTATACAGCACGGAATCGGCTTTTTCGGCATTCAGCTTCACGGAATAGAACTTTTTGTTCAGGTATTCGGCCACTTTGGGGTGGCTGAAGGTGTTTTTATCCATGGTTTTGCACCAGCCGCACCAATCGGTATACACGTCTATAAAGATGGGTTTGGGGTTCTTTTTGCTGAGGGCAACGGCTTGGTTATAGGTGAGCCATTTCACGCCCCCTTCTGTTGCTGTGGTGTTTGTTTCGGTTTTATCGGTACAGAATACAAAACCCAGGGAAAGGGCAATGGCGGTTATAGCGGTTAAGATGCTTAGTCTGGTTTTCATATTTGTAAAAGTATTTCTTTTTAAATATAGTTCCAAAGGGAAATATTTGTTCCTGCCAATGGTGCCGTGTGGGATCGTAGCCGCGCGCTATCGTAGCCGCGCGCTGAGCGCGCTTTTTTCTTTTAAAAGGGCGAATGCTGTGAAAGGAAAAAGGGCGAATGCAATTCGCCCGTACGGTGGGGGAAGCCCTAAGGCTTTGGGCATTCAGCATTCCGCCCTTCGCTTTTACGATCTCGCAAAGCTTAATAAGGGTATAATGTTGCCGGCATCTGCGGCTTTCACGGATTGTATGTATTCCACACGTATATCCCGTTGTGGTATTGCATTGGCTGTGCCCCATGTAAACACAGGTCGTTTGCAGATTTTTTCGATGATAATATCTGCCATTAATCTGCTGTGGCGTCCATTTCCATTCGGGAAACAATGTATACTTACCAGTCTGTGTTTAAACCGCAAGGCTATTTCATCGGGTGGATAGGTATTTTGTATTATCCAATAATTTGTGTCTTGTAGTAAATAACTTAATTCGGAACCGATCTTCCAGCTATCGGTTCCTATATTTTTAGCGGTCTTCCGGAAGGTGCCTGCCCAAGCCCATACATCGCGGTACATGCGTTTATGTACTTCCATAACAAAGGCTTGTGTAAGTATCTGCTCTTGTTTAAAGGAGCGCATGAGTATCCATTGCATCGCTTTTTCAATGTTCTGCTGTTCGAACTCGTCTAACTCTCCGCGGGTAGCAAGGCTTGGAATCAGCAGTCCATCTATTTCGTTTTCATCCAATGAGGTTTGTCCGGATTGGTATTCCAGGTTTAATCCCATAAAATTTTCGGCATTTCGTTTTTAATCGCTGCTGTTCTTTCCTGTATGGCTTGTTCGATCCGCTCTTTGGAGTTTTCCTGGTCTTCCAGTTTCATGGTGTTGGATGTACGAAGAACAATCTGCGTGGCAAGTTCCCGGGCTTTTCGGTTGATTAGTTCATCCAGTGTTCCGTCGTTGGGAACAAAACCATATACCAATTGCATATCCAATGCTCGGGCTGTTTCCCGCAATGCTTTGATTGTAATAGAACCATCGGATTCTCGTTTTTCGATATCCTGTATGCTTTGTTTGGTTCTGTTCAGCTTATTGCCTAATTGCTGCATGGACATACCAATAGCCAAGCGGATGGCTTTTATCCAACCGGTAGGCGGCATGGCTATTTGCTGCAAAGGGGCAAAAGCTTCCATTTTAGCATTCAGCTGCTGTATCAGTAAATTGTTTTTAGACATTAGTAAAGCTATTACTTGACAATTATATAGTAAAAGTAAATATATATATTGACAAAATCAATACTAAAGTAAAGGTATATATTGACATTTTAATGTGTATGATGATTTTAGGGCCGTAAAGGCGTGCTGAGCGCGCTTTTCTTATTTATTATTATTATTTATTGAGCGCGCTTTTCCCCGATCTGCTGTTTAAAATCCTTGGGCTGTTGGTCGAATGACACAACAGCGGTGGGGTTTGTGGGTGGGAGGAAACGGATGAAGGTTTTTGGTAAGGATGAAAGGTTTTTATTATGCGCTTCGGTCAGACCGCTTTTTCCGGCGGTCCGACCGATTGATGGGGAAAGAGCTGAATGGATTGTTTAACAACCGAGCGGTCGGACGGAAGAAAAATCCGTCTGACCGCTGGTTCGTGATAGAACTTCCAGATCAGGGCTTTGGCACTCTTATGAAGTGGGCTGTTGGTCGAATGACACAACAGCGGTTGGGTTTGTGCGGTAGGAAACGGATGAAGGTTTTGGTCAAGGATGAAAGGTTTGTGTTATGCGCTTCGGTCAGACCGCTTTTTCCGGCGGTCCGACCGATTGATGGGGAATGGGCGGTTTGGATTGTTTAACAACCGAGCGGTCGGACGGAAGAAAAATCCGTCTGACCGCTGGTTCGTGATAGAACCTCCGGATCAAGGTTTTGGCACTCTTATGAAGTGGGCTGTTGGTCGAATGACACAACAGCGGTGGGGTTTGTGCGTGGGAGGAAACGGATGAAGGTTTTGGGTAAGGATGAAAGGTCTGTGTTATACGCTTCGGTCAGACCGCTTTTTCCGGCGGTACGACCGATTGATGGGGAAAGAGCTGAATGGGGTGTTTAATAACCGAGCGGTCGGACGGAAGAAAAATCCGTCTGACCGCTGGTTCGTGATAGAACCTCCGGATCAGGGCTTTGACACTTATGAAGTAGGCTGTTGGTCGAATGACACAACAGCGGTGGGGTTTGTGTGGTGGGAAACGGATGAAGGTTTTGAGTAAGGATGAAAGGTTTGTGTTATGCGCTTCGATCAGACCGCTTTTTCCGGCGGTCCGACCGATTGGTGGGGAATGGGCGGTTTGGATTGTTTAATAACCGAGCGGTCGGACGGAAGAAAAATCCGTCTGACCGCTGGTTCGTGATAGAACCTCCGGATCAGGGCTTTGGCACTCTTATGAAGTGGGCTGTTGGTCGAATGACACAACAGCGGTGGGGTTTGTGTGGTGGGAAACGGATGAAGGTTTTGAGTAAGGATGAAAGGTTTGTGTTATGCGCTTCGGTCAGACCGCTTTTTCCGGCAGTCCGACCGATTGGTGGGGAATGGGCGGTTTGGATTGTTTAACAACCGAGCGGTCGGACGGAAGAAAAATCCGTCTGACCGCTGGTTCGTGATAGAACCTCCGGATCAAGGTTTTGACACTTATGAAGTAAGCTGTTGGTCGAATGACACAACAGCGGTGGGGTTTGTGTGGGAGGAAACGGATGAAGGTTTTGGGTAAGGATGAAAGGTTTGAGTTATGCGCTTCGGTCAGACCGCTTTTTCCGGCGGTCCGACCGATCGATGGGTAAAGAACGGGGTGGGTTGTTTAATAACCAAGCGGTCGGACGGAAGAAAAATCCGTCTGACCGCTGGTGCATGGTATTGCAATTCGCCCGCTACGAAGTCTGCGTACTCCGTACTCTGTACTTTGTACTCAATACTTTCCCCACAAAGCATATCGCAAAAATCACCCCCGCTGCGGCGGCCATGGAACCGGAAATAGATACATCGTAATGGGAGGCGAACAGGTAACCGCTGATGGCGGACAGGATGCCGAAGGCTACCGCAAGTGTTAGCGTACGGGGCAATGAATCGGTGATGAGGTAGGCCGCGGAGGCGGGTACCACTAGAAAGGCCACAACAAGGATCGCACCTACAGATTCGAAAGAAGCAACGGTGGTGAAGGATACCATGGACATCAGCAGGTAGTTCCAGATGAGGGTACTCATGCCTAAGGAAGCGGCATAAGCACTGTCGAAGGTGGTGATGAGCCATTCTTTATAAAAGAAGAGTATGATGGCGATGATGAGTATCAGTAAAACAGAAAGCATGACAATGGCTTTGGGTATTTCAAGGGAACCCAGTAGGATGGTATCCAGCGGTACATAAGCGATTTCCCCATACAGTACACATTCCTGGTCCAGGTCGATGTTTTCAGCAAAGTAGGAGATGAGCAATACCCCCAGCGCAAACAGAAAGGTAAAGGTAACACCGATGGAAGCATCTTCCTGCAGTTTGGTTTTCTTATGCAGCCATTCAATAATCAGCGTGGTTGCCACACCCATCAATCCGGCCCCGATCAGCATCCAGATAGAATCGCGGCTGCCGGTGATGAAATAGGAGAGTACAATACCCGGCAATACCGCATGGGATATGGCATCGCCAACCATCGCCATTTTGCGCAAGACCAAAAACGTCCCCAGCAGACTACAGGAGACTGCCACGAGGGAACCGGTGAGGATGATGTAGAGGTCGTTCATGAGGAAGTTCTAAGTTTTAAGTTCTAAGTTTTAAGAAAGTTGTAAGTGTTAGGTTTTAAGTTCTAATTCATTAACTAAGATTTTAGCTTATTAATTACCTGAAATGTTTCCAGTCTTAAAACTTAGAACTTAAAACTTACAACCTACCTCGGTATCTTCTTCGCATGCGGATCTTCCGTCGGGAAGTTCAGATGTTCTTCCAGTTTGGCTTCTATTTCCGGTGTCAGGATATGCTCGATGGTTTCGGCATCGTCGTGTACGTGGTCGGAGGCCAGGAGCAAATGGGTAGACAAATACATTTCCCAGAGTCGGTGCAGACGTACAATACGTTGCGCACGTTTTTCTCCTTCCGGCGTTAAGGCCCAGCCTTTGGCATCTGCCCGGAGGTAACCTTCGGATTGCAGCATCCAGAGTGCCGGATAGACCTGATAAAGGGGAATGCGTCGTTTAGCTAATAGGCGTCGCATGGCGAAGATGTCCTGGAAGCGTTCGTCTTTTTCACCTAAATGATACAAAGCCTTTAAGATGTTTTCTTTCAGGATGAGTAATTTATGCCGGAAGATGCGGACCGTTTTATAGGTAATTCCTTTCTTAGGGGCAAAGAGAATCGAACCGAAGGCAATGAGGGAAATGACCAATACGATCCATGGTCCCGTTGGCATGGAGGGATAGCGATAGGAGATATAGGCCCCGACAATAGCGGCAATGGTATTGAATATGACTGCCAGGAACAAGAGCCGTTTCAGGTTATCCGTCCAGTAGCGGGCCGCTACGGCAGGGGTGATCAGCATGGCCGACATCAGCACCACACCCACGGATTGTATACCCGTAACGATGGCAATAACGGTAAGGGTTGTTAATAGTAATTGCAGGATGCGCACCGGTATACCAATGCTTTTGGCATAAACCGCATCAAAGCTGATGAGCATGAATTCCTTCAGGAAGAAAGCCGTAAGCCCGATGACTAAGACACTGATGATGCCATAGGAGAGTAGATCCTTTTCCAGTAAGGCAGCAGCTTTACCAAAGAGAAAGCTGTCCAATCCGCTTTGTGCCCCATTGCCGGAATGCTGTATGAAGGTTAATAAGATAATGCCGATGGCGAAGAAAACTGAAAGCACGACCGCAATGGCCGTATCCTGTTTCAGTTTGGAATGATGGGCTATGAGATCTACCAGATATAAAGAAAGCCAGCCGGTAATAAAGGCACCGGGTAATAATACCCATAAGGACTTGGACTGAAAGGCAATAAAAGCTATGCAGATCCCCGGCAGAATGGAATGTGCCACGGCATCGCCGGAGAGACTACGTTTTTGTAAGAACGCAAAGGTTCCTACCACCGAAGCAGAGAGATTCAGCAGGATGGTACCGAATACCACCGTTCGTACGTTCGGGTCCTCGAGGAGGAGAAAGCGGATGAGGTCGTGCAAAGGTTCTAAGTATTAAGTTTTAAGTTCTAAGAAAGTTCTAAGTTTAAAGTATTAAGTTTTAAGAAGGTTCTAAGTTGTAAGTGTTAAGTTCTAGGAAATTCATTAACTAAGATTTCAGCTTATTAATTACCTGAAATGTTTCCAGTCTTAAAACTTAATACTTTAAACTTAGAACTTAATAAACTTATTCCCGATTCGGAAACTGCTCCTTATGCAGCAGCTCGCCAACACTTGATAGAATCGTGAGTTTGCCTCCGTAGGTTTGTTGCAGCAATTCTTTGGTGAATACTTTTTCTGTTGGTCCGCTGGCGATGAGGCGGGTGTTCAGTAATAGAATCCAGTTGAAGTATTCATCTGCGGAATTGAGATCGTGGTGTACCACAATGATGGTCTTTCCTTTGGCACACATATCTTTCAATATATCAATGATGGCTTTTTCCGTAGAAGCATCTACGCCGGCAAAGGGTTCGTCCATGAAATAGAGATCGGCATCCTGCGCCAGGGCACGGGCCAGAAACACCCGTTGCTGCTGTCCACCGGAGAGCTGAGAGATTTGTCTGTGGGCGAAGGCTTCCATGCCAACCTTTTGCAGGCAATCCATAGCAGCGGCCTTATCGGCTTGTCGCAAGCGTTTGAAAATACCGACATGTCCGTAGCGGCCCATCAGTACCACATCCAGTGCGGAGGCAGGGAAGTCCCAATCAACGGATTCGCGCTGCGGTACATAACTGACCTTTTTACGGACTTCTTCCAGATCCTTATTAAAGAGTTTGATATACCCGCTGGCTTTGGGAATCAAACCCATGGCTGTTTTAATAAGCGTGGATTTACCGGCGCCATTCGGTCCGATGATCCCCGCCAATACACCAGCAGGAAGAGTCAGGTCAATGCTCCACAACACCGGACGCTTATCGTAACTGACAGTGAGGTCGTGTATTTCAAGTACCGGATGTTCTACGTGTTCGATCATGAAGTACGTTTTAAGTTATAAGTATTAAGTTCTAAGAAGAACGGATGTAGCATCACGTTGAACGTGATAAATTTGTTTATTTGCTCTACTGTTGCCGTGGTTCGGCCTTTTCGGCCAACCACCCAAGGATGCTTAAAGCGGAAGGCCTAATGCCTGAGGCTTGTACGTTCCCTGCCGTTGTTGGTGTTTAGCCAGGCAGAACAGTTTGATTATCCAATTATGTTAATCTGGCGTCACCAACGACCTGCCTTCGTTACCTTTTATTGCTTGTCGGTGACGCCCGTTTGTTATTTGCTTCTTACCGAAACATTCCGGCGGGCTAAACACCGACAAGAGCGAAGAGCTACTCTAGCAACTAGTACCTAATAACTAGAAACTAATACCTAATACCTAGCACCTCACCTCAGCGCCCCCACAATCGTTTCTACATTCTTCTTCACCATTCCAACATACGTTCCTTCGGGAGTACCGGCGGAGCCCATGGCGTCTGAGAACAGAGTACCGCCAATGGCAACCGGATGTCCTTTCTGGCTACAGCCGTCCATTACCGCTTTGATCGATTGGTCGGAAACGGAGGTTTCGATGAATACGGCTTTAATATTTCGGTTTACAATCAGGTTCACCAATTGGGTGACATCATTTAATCCGAAATCAGAGACCGTTGAAATTCCTTGTAAACCTTTTACTTCGGTATCGTAAGCTCTACCAAAATAACCAAAGGCATCGTGGGCGGTAATCAACACACGTTGTGGTTTGGGTATAGAAGCCATTTGAGTTGTAACAAATGCATTTAAAGAATCCAGTTCGGTAAAATAGGCCGGACTGTTTTTCGTAATAACAGGAGCAAGGCTGGGCCAGCGTTCTTTCAATTCTTCAGAGAGGGCAACGATTCCTTCTTTCCAGAGTGCTACATCAAACCAGATGTGCGGATCAAAGATTTGATTTTCAAGATCCAGCAAGCGTAGTTTAGTTGTAGGAATGCGGTTGGCAATGGCAATTACAATTTTCTTGGAAGCCAGCTTGGCCAGAATTTCAGACATTTTGCCTTCCAGGTGAAGTCCATTATAGACAATGATATCGGCATTGTTCAGTCTTTCCAGATCCCCTTGCGTAGCCTTATATAAATGCGGGTCCACCCCCGGACCCATCAAGGCAATAACCTCGGCACTATCGCCGACCAGGTTTTTAACTGCATCGGCAATCATACCCGTTGTTGTCACGATCAAAGGCTTTGAATGTAGAACTGCTGTTTCTTTCGTCCCGGAACAGGAGAGCAGGAAAAGAGTGGTGAGGTAGTACAAATATTTCATTATGAAGTTTTAAGTTCTAAGTGTTATGTTTTAAGAAAGTTCTAAGTGATAAGTTTTAAGAAATTTGCTATTTGAGATTTTATCTTACTAATTGTCTATATTGTTTCCAGTCTTACAACTTAGAACTTATCACTTAAAACTACCCCTCCGTTACATATAAATTCTTGGCCACATCTTGTGAAATGACCAGTTTTTTACCTTCGTTTAACAGGATTTCCAAGGAACTGTCGAATGAAATTCGTTCGAGTATGGTAATCTTGCTGCCTGGGTGGATGCCTAATCTATCCAAATATTGCAGAAAGACCGGTGCGGTTTCGAGCATTCCTACCACCATACCTTTAAAGGATACCACCATTTCACTCAAAATATATTTTTGATGTTCCGGGATGGCACCGTTTTGATCGGGAATAGGATCTCCATGCGGATCAAATTCCGGATTTCCAAGAAATTCATCCAAACGACTTATCAGCACCGGAGATTGAATATGTTCCAACTGTTCGGCAATATCGTGTACCTCATCCCAGTGGAACTTCAGTTTTTCCACCAGGAACACTTCCCAAAGTCTGTGCTTGCGAACAATCTGAAGGGCTTCCTTCCGACCTTTTTTTGAGAGTGTCACACCCTGGTATTTCACATAATGAACAATGCCCTTTTCCGAAAGTTTGCGGAGCATGTCCGTAACGGAAGCCGGTTTAGTTTTTAATGCGTCCGAAATTCCATTGGTCGTTACATCAAGATTTGCATCTCCGGAAAGATGGTAAATGGTCTTGATATAATTCTCTTCGGTATAGGTTAGCATAAATATATTTTTCAATATACAAAAATATAAGTTTAGGGGAATCTAAAAAAGTTTTAAGTGTTAAGTTATAAGTTTTAAGACAGGGAGACTAGTTCTTTGTTTTTACTTTTTGGTGGGGAAGATAAGGAATACAAATTATTCAAATACTGTATTTTTCGCATCTTCGATGCTGCGCGTGGATTTTGTTTGTGTTTGCAATTCTATAGATATGTCGCCCCTAACGGGGCTTATATTTGCTGGTTGTTCAATTATTACTTCTTTGACCGCACAAATAAAATTCCAGATAATAAAATTAAGTTCCAAGCACTCTCTGCCTTAGACGAATAACTGTGTTAAACTGCTATTTAAGCTGTTTAATAAAATAACCGACTGATAGCCCCGTTAGGGGCGGCATATCTATGGAAAAAACAAAACCCCAATATTGCTATGCGCAGCATCGAAGATGCGAAATTTGATCCCTGGTTTCCTGGCGCCAGGACCGACAATCGGTACATTTAAAACAAATGCCGAATTTGCTTTTTGCCTTAGGCTTTAAGCTTTCCGCCTTAAACCATTTTAATCTTCAATTCTTAGAACTTAAAACTTACCACTTAAAACTTTAAAATTGTACTTTCCCGCTATCCCTCTTTTTCCTCCGGAAGGGCTTCGAAGAAATTGACTTTGTACCAATCCAGCAATTTACTTTCTTCCCAGATCAGTTCCTGGGGATTTCCCTGGGTATAGAAATCCTGCTCAATGATTTTTTCTTTTAGTTCTTTGGCGGTTGGGAGCTTGTTAAAGGGGATGGAAAATCCGGCTTGGAAGTCGTGGATATATTTTTCCCAAATGGGATTTTGAGAACTGATAACCGGAAGTTTGTTTAATAGATATTCGAACAATTTAGTAGGCACCCGCTCGGCTGTACTTTCATTTTGACGGTAGGGTAGTAATCCGACCTGGTGGGATTCGATGGCTGACAAAATTTCAGCATGGGGAACCGGTTTACTTCCCCCGATGAGTTGAATAAACGGGTAGGGGGTAATCCGGCTGGTGAGGTGATTCAGGTCCCGGCAACTTGGAGCATATCCGATAATGGTTAACTCAAAACGGTAATCCAGGAGGTATAAACGGATGGCCAGATCGACAGCCTCAAAAACTCCATAAGAGGCAGCAATGGTTCCGGAATATAACATCCGGATTTTACCTCCTTCATGGATCCTTACAATTTCTCTTTTACTATTCGGGCATCCTTTATACTTATTTTCCAGGATCAGGCATGGACTTTTGATGAAACCGCTGAGTTCTGTTTCGTATGTTTTCTCCGCCAGTAAAAAGCCATCGATTTTCTTTGAACAGACCTTTTCCTTAAGCCGGACATAATAGGCCAGAATATGTTTAATCAAAGGTGGGTATACCCCCGTATAGAGGATATTATTGCGGTAGTTTTCTTGTACATCGTATATAATTATGCCGCCAAATAATATTTTGTATAGATATGTAACTATCAGTAATTCATGTGTTGAAACAATAATTGTATCAGGTTTTACTTTAAGTGCTATTTTAGCGAATTTCCAAGGAGCAAGAAAACGTTTGAAGGAGAGTCTGGAGGATGAAAAAATAGGATAAAAGAATTGGTTCGGAACAGATTCAACAGCACTTTTATACCCGGCAATGTGGATTTCTGTATTTGGCAAAAGAGCCAGACTTTTACCTATTTTTTCGTACATTCGCGCATCGTTTGTCGGTTTCAAGATCGATCCGATGAGTATCCTGTGTGTTGTCATAGTCCTAAAAATAGTAAAAAAATAATATCATAAAAGGTTCGCATGAGAGAATTAATTGAAAAAGCCTGGGAAGATCGTTCATTGCTTTCTTCTATTGAAGTACAAAAAACAATAAATACAGTTATTGAAGAATTAGACAAAGGACGTTTACGTGTTGCAGAACCAAAAGAAGATGGAACCTGGATGGTAAACGATTGGATCAAGAAAGCGGTAATTATGTATTTTCCAATACGTAAGATGGAGACAATTGAAGTTGGTCCGATGGAATTTTACGACAAAATGGCATTGAAAACTGGTTATGAGGCATTAGGAGTTCGAGTAGTGCCACATGCAGTTGCACGTTTTGGGGCTTATCTGGCTAAGGGTGTTATACTTATGCCTTCTTATGTAAACATTGGCGCCTATGTGGATTCCGGTACCATGGTAGATACCTGGGCAACCGTGGGTAGCTGTGCACAGATCGGTAAAGATGTACATTTAAGCGGAGGTGTTGGTATAGGTGGAGTACTCGAACCTGTTCAGGCAGCGCCTGTTATCATTGGTGATGGGGCATTTTTAGGTTCCCGATGCATTGTGGTAGAAGGTGTGCGCGTTGGTAAAGAAGCGGTATTAGGTGCAAACGTGGTTCTGACAGGAAGTTCAAAAATTATAGATGTTACGGGCGATGTTCCGGTGGAATATAAAGGTTTTGTTCCGGAGCGTTCGGTAGTCATTCCGGGTACCATTCCGAAGAAATTTGCCGCCGGGGAATACCAGGTTCCTTGTGCTTTAATTATCGGAAAAAGAAAACCAAGTACAGATCTTAAGACATCTTTAAATGATGCGCTGAGAGAAAATAATGTCAGCATTTGATCGTAAAGTTTTTAGTTGCCAGTTACTAGTTGCGAGACAGGTAACTGGCAAATTTATTTAAGGAAGTTCAGGATTTTTCCCTCTCTGAATCCGTAATTATATTTTAATAATTAGTAATCAGTAGAAGGATTGGATAAAGGATTATCTTTAGTTTTGGTGAAGTATTCACGAGAAAAGACTGACAATCTTGACCTATGCAAAACCAGACAGATATCGCTTAATCAAAAATCAAGCATATAAATAAGTAGCCCATACTCTATATTTAATACTTTTTTATTGTATTTTTTCAATATGAGTTATAGTTCTACCAGTTAAGAAATGAGATTCCAAAATGCTAATGCCAAGCGCAAAAAGCTGGTATTTGTTTGAAATTTCAGATACTGTATTGTTAATCAAAATGGCCCAAATACGGCAACATTAGAAAAATAAACGACCAAACGTTAGGCACTTTATGCTAAAGAAAAATCCGCAAAAATTCTACATCTTAGATCCCGGGGTGGTAATATTCAGGTTTTATTTTTTTCTATAATTATATCGCCCCTAGCGGGGCTGTCAGTTGGTCATTATATAAACAGCAGTTTAATATAGCCATTGGTCTATAGCGGAGAGTTCTTGGAACTTAATTTTGTTATCTGGAATTTCATTTGTGCGGTCAAAGAAATAATCATTAAACAGTCAGCAAACGTGAGCCCCGTTAGGGGCGACATATTTATAGAATTACGAATACAAATAAGCATTCACGCGCAACATCGAAGATGCGTTAAATACAGTATCTGAACGATTTGTATAGATTCATTGATTTCATTCAGTCAAATATGTTTCTGGCAAAAGAGATTTTCGATAGAGTAAAAAAACAAAGAGCTTGCCTTCCTATCTTACAAGTTAAAACATAAAACTTAGAACTTAGAACTTAATACTTCCTCACTTTTTCTTCTTCTTACCCGTCACCTCCGGTTCCTTTTTAAGGAAGGGAAGGTAATATACATAGGAAGGTTTTTCAGCTTCGCCATTAACGGCAACAAAAATAGAGCGATCGGTAACACATAAGCCGCTGATAGGGGACTGCATAAAATCAATATTGATTTTGTTCCATGTTTCACCCATATTTTCAGAGTAGAATAATTCTCCCTTATTAGTAGAGGCATATAATACTGTGCCTTCAGCAACTACTCGTGTAATGAATTTTCCTTCTATACCTTTATTATATGGTTTCCAGGAGGCAGCAGTATTGTCGGATCTATATACCCCATTACTGGTGGCAATGAAAACACTCTTTCCAATTTCAGTCAGATCACCGATTTCCAGATTTTCCAGCCCATTATCGTGCTGCTCCCATTCTGTACCTTTTTTAATATTCAGGGTATATACACCGTCGCCATGCATACTGCAGAACATATAATCCTGATTATTAGTGATATTATTGATATACGTTTTATTGGAAGATTTAAAGCCAACACTAACTCCACGGAAGGTTCTGCCTAAGTTCCAGGATAGGTAAATACTTTTTTGCCAGTTGCAAACAAATAACATGGAATCCATGCTGTACATATAAAAAATCTTACTGGCACCCAGTTTACCACTACCCAGTGGTACCCATGTCTTTAAATCATGACTTCTATAAAGACCGTAACCATCTCTGAAACCTACATAATAAAAGCCAAGGTGTTTCATTACAAAGCTGATTCGGGCATTTCGTAAAGTAGGGGAAACGTCTATTTTTTTAAAGCGGTAAAGCGAATCAAGGTATTGAAACATTCCCCTGTTGGAGCACATAAACATACCATCACCTTTCAGGTAATATATATTATCAATAGTAATACTATCATGATCATACCCGTATTCTATTTTTTTCCATTCAGAAGATAAAGTCTTTCCTCCGATTGTCTGAGCAAAACCCGTTACGACCAACACAAAAAAACAATAGATTGGAAATAGTATTTTAAGCATGACCTCTTTTAATGTATATTTTCTATCCTATTTAAAACAATCAGTAATATAAGAAACTAAAGTGTATTTACGCTAAACTAACACAGTATTTTTAATTTATTTCGTTATGTAAACATAGTATTTATGGTACGTTCTTTTGGATTTGTCCAATCGTAAAATCCTATTTTAGATTTATTTCCCAATAAACCTGCTTGAACCATATTGATAAGCAAGGGACAAGGGGCGTACTTTTGATTTCCAAATCCGTTTTGCAGGATTTTCATAATATTCAAACAAACATCAAGTCCTATATAATCAGCTAGTTCCAGAGGACCCATAGGGTGACTCATCCCTAGTTTCATGATCTGATCAATTTCCTGCACGCCTGCTATATGTTCATATAAACAATATATGGCTTCATTTATCATAGGCATTAATACCCTGTTGGATACAAAGCCTGGGTAATCGGCTACAGTTAGTGGAGTTTTGCCTATTAGTTCTGCTATCTGAACAATTGTGTCCGTTGTTTGTTTACTGGTTTGCAACCCGTTAATGACCTCAACCAGCTTCATAACCGGTACAGGATTCATAAAATGCATACCAATAACCTTATCCGGACGTTTGGTTACTGAGGCCAGTTTGGTAATAGAAATCGAGGAAGTATTGCTGGCAAGGATCGTATCCGGAGCACAATACTGATCCAGAAGCTTAAAAACATCGCTCTTTATTTCGAAGATTTCCGGTACCACTTCAATGGCAAGCTGGCAAGATTCGGCAGCCTGTTTCAAATCTGAAATGGGGGTAATCTTTGATAAAATGATTTCTTTTTCTGAAGCGGGTATAATACCTTTAGTAATCTGTCGTTCTAAGTTTGTTGAAATGGTATGAAGGCTTTTTTGAAGGGCTTCTTTGTTTGTATCATACAATAATACAGAAAAGTGATGCTGTGCAAACGAATGGGTAATACCATTACCCATAGTACCCGAGCCTAATACCAATATTGTTCTTTTATTTATTGTCATTCCTGTTTAGATTAAAAACGATAAACGTATCTGTTCATTTCATTATAACTTATTTAATTATTCTGGAAAGTATACATAAGATTTGGTATAAGTTAAATCAAAAATTGTTCCCCCGTATTTCTACGGATATGTTTTTAAATTAGTTTTATATAGGTTTGTTTCATCAGCGTTGAAAATTAAATTGCTGAATAAATAAGTATGAGTCAATTATTTGAAAAAACAAATGGATATATGAATTGTATTATAACCATACTTAATAATTATTTAATATTGTAATAACGTTATTTGCGACCGATTTAGAGAAAAATATAGTCTAGTTATATACATTTACATGATTCAAAAGAAAATAATATAGTCAAAAATACATATGGAAAATCAAGTAGTCCCACAAAAGTCAAAATTCAGTTCCTCCTTTGCCATGTTAGTTATTCCGGTATGTATCGCAGTAGCCATTCTGGTATATGTTTTCATTTTCGGAGCCTCCGGTAATTTTCAACCAAATGGAGAGGCAAAGCCTGGCAATTACCTGGCTATTGTACATAAGGGTGGTTTTATCGTACCTATTCTGATGTCATTCTTTTTGATGGTTATTACGTTTTCCATTGAACGTTTTATGACCATTCAAAGCGCATATGGTACCGGTTCATTGGATAACTTTATACGTAAAATAAAATCGCATCTGAATAACAATGATCTGGATGGTGCATTAACTGCATGCGAGGAACAAAAAGGTTCTTTGGGAAATGTTACTCAAGCGGTTTTAAAAAAATACAAAACAGTTGCACATAAAAAAGGATTGAACAAAGAGCAGAAAGTTGCTGCTATTCAGAAAGAAGTTGAGGAAGCAACATCACTGGAACTTCCAATGCTGGAGAAAAACCTTACTATTCTGGCTACACTTGCTTCTGTTGCAACGCTTGTTGGTTTATTGGGTACAGTAATCGGTATGATTAAAGCCTTTGCTGCGCTTGCAAGTTCAGGTACACCAAATGCTGAAGCGTTGGCAACCGGTATTTCTGAAGCCTTGATTAATACTGCCTTAGGTATCTCATCTTCTGCATTCGCTATTATCTTTTACAACTTATTTACGAGTAAAATTGATACCCTTACTTACAGCATTGATGAAGTAGGTTTTAGTATTGCTGAAAACTTCTCTGATAACTACGTAGAAAAAGAATCTGTTCTGGCTTAATCATCCTCATAATTGAACCTAAGCCATGTCAAAAGTAAAAGCAAAAAAACAAAGTATTTCGCTGGATATGACAGCCATGTGCGACATGGCTTTCCTGTTGCTGACCTTTTTCATCCTGACAGCCAAGATGAAAGTGCCGGAGCCGGCACAATTTGACGTACCTTCTTCTATTTCTCCGGAAATTTATGATGAGCACAATGTTATTCGTATTTCCATCAGTAATTATAACCGTATCTTTTTGACCATTCCGGATCAGAAACTACGTCGTGAAATGATTGATGTGTACGCCAAGAACTTTAATGTTCCGATGACAGAAAGACAAAAAATGACTTTTGAATTAACGGAAACATTTGGAATGCAACGTTCCGATTTGCTGATCTATCTGAACCAAACCGATGACGTACGGAAAAAAATTATTCAGATGGGGATTCCAGCCGATTCAACCAACAATGAGCTGGAAGAATGGCTGGCGACAGCTGTAGCCTCTCGCCCTGGTTTAAATATTGCCATTAAGGGAGATAAAAATTCGAATTACGAAAAGTTCGGAGAAGTAGTAGCGGCTCTTAAAAGCAGACGCATCTACAAATTTAGTTTAGTTACAAACCTGGAAGCCAAACCGTCAAACATATAAGAAACTATGGCTGAAATTAATACTTCAGAAGGCGGTAAGGGAGGAAAGAAACGATCCAAGAAAGTATCTACTAAAGTAGATATGACCCCGATGGTAGATCTTGCCTTCCTGCTGATTACCTTCTTTATGTTGGCAACAACATTAACAAAACAACAGAAATTTGATTTTGGAGTACCGCCAGATGTTAAAGATCCGAGTCAACAACCAGAATTGAAGGCCAGTAATGCAATAACCCTTATTTTAGGAAAAGATGATAAGGTATACTGGTATGTTATGAATCAGGATGGCTCTACGGATTTTCATACAACAGATTTTTCCGAAGAGGGAATTCACAAAACACTTCTGGATAAGAAAAAAGCATTAGGCAATAATCTGAATGTGGTCATTAAACCCATGAAGGAATCCAAGTATAAAAATCTGGTCGACATAGTAGATGAATTGGCTATTCTTGGAATAGGGAAACAAGCGTTGGTTGATATTACACCAAACGATATTAAACTGGTGCAGGCAGAAAACGCTTCACTGAAGAATTGAGTATGGAAAATAACTTAGACTTATATACGGCCACCTTAGACGAGATTGTTTTTGAAAAACGAAACAAATCCTATGGTGGCTATTTCCTGAGGGTTTTATATGATAAAAATGTAACAAGAGCGGTTATTATCACTTCATCGGTTTTTGCCTTGTTTGCTTTTGGTATTTTTATCTACTATGTAATGACTGATAAGCCACCGGAAGTGTATGTTCCGGTGAAACTTGAAATGGATCTTAGCAAGGAGCCACCGATTCCGGAAGAGGAACGCAAGAAATTACCACCACCTCCTCCTAAAATGGAGCAGCCTAAAATAGAGACGGTGAAGTTTTTGCCACCAGTTATTAAAATTGATAAAGAGGTTGTTCATGAAGAACAGATTATAGAAAAGGACTCTGCTTTATCATCTAATATCGGTACGGTTACTCAGGAAGGTGATAAGAATCTTAATCCTCAGGATTTTAATGATGGATCTGAAGAAGGTGTTGCAGGGGGAACAGGTGAAGTAGAGGCACAAGTGTATAGTTATGTAGGCGAAATGCCTAAATTTAAAGGCGGCGGAGATGAGAAAGCGATCGATTATATCAAAAACAGATTGATCTTTCCGCATGATGCCTTAGCCCGAAATGTACAGGGTACTGTGTATGTTGAGTTTACTATTTCTCCGACAGGCGAAGTAATAAATGTACATGTAGTAACAGGTAAAGGATTGGATCCATCCTGCGATGCAGAAGCAGTGCGTATTATTAAAAATATGCCGAAATGGGATCCGGGTAAAAACAATGGAACGCCTGTGCTCGTTAAAAAAATATTGCCTATACGATTTGTAATTCCTAAGTAATAGATTGTAAATAGCTCGCTTAGCTCTGTGAAAAATATACTTCTTGGTTTTAAAATGACTATGGCCGTTATCTATACGGCCATAGGTCTTTATTTAATGACTCATCCCTATTTCCTTGGTGAAGGTTTTAACCGTACTTCCGTTTCGATATTCGGAGCTCTGCTGATTCTGTTTGGAATCTTCAGAGGGTATCGTGCCTGGTTCATTGAACGAAAAGCATAAGGCTTGAAACAGATACTATTTGCCTGGTTGGTTATCGGCTGTGTACTTTCAGCTGTTAGTTCCTGTGAAAACAAACCACCGGAAACATCAGACGATATTGCTGAAAAAGATACCTTTACCATTTTATGTGATCCTTCCTGGGAATCTATTATACGTTCCTTTATTGTTACTTATGAGGGATTGAATGCACATCAATCCATACAAGTGTTGGTTAAGCCTGAATCGGAATGCATACAGGAACTGTTAACCAACCGTCATTCGACGGTATTTGTCTCACGTTCTTTCAGTAAAGAAGAAAATATTTTTTTGGAGCATAACCAATGGTCGATTGACGATGATACGCTTTGTTATGACGGACTTGCCTGGATTGTGCCACGCTCTTTTCCGAGAGATTCTGTAACGGTTCAGGAGATTCAGGAATTGTTTGAACGCGGAACCTTTCAGGGTCAATCCTATTCTATACTATTGAACAGCAGTGGTTCGTCGGTGGCTAATTACCTTAGTACTTATTTTGGTGTTCCTCCGTCTGTCAAACATATTTACACAGGTGGAAGTGACGAAGAAATTTTAAATCGAATAACACAAAGTAATCAATCTGTTGCCTGTATTTCGTCCTCCTGGCTGGTGAACCTGGAAGAGCCCAAACACCGTTCATATCTATCTGCGGTAAAATTGCTTAAAATTATTTCACCTAAAGATCATAAGGCCTATTCTCCTTTTCAGAATGATTTAGCCTTGTGTATGTATCCGTTTAAGCGCGTGTTGCGAGTATTGAATCACGATGCACGGTCGGGTTTAGGAACAGCTTTTGCTTCCTTTTTACTTCATGAAAGAGGTCAGCGGGCTTTTTTGAAAGCAGGTTTACTTCCTTTTAAAATCCCGGGTAGGGAAGTCGAATTTAAAACACAATAAACAGATATATTAATATCTTTGTGTGAGAATGATAAATAGAATCCCTCCAAAGTTTCTGTTAAGTATTTTATAGTATAATCCCTTGGAGGGTTTTGTTTATTCTTAAGAATTAAAAATACAAATCGAATCCCTCCAAGGGATCGGTTAATAAAATAAATAGTATGTTAATTTACCCTTAAGGGGCGTTCATTTTATGAAATATATATTCGTACTCTTTCTAAATCTTCTGTTTGTATGTGGCACTTTTGCCCAGAATGATCAGGCACAATCACTGGTTGAAAAGGAATGTTATAACAAGGCAGCAGCGATATACAAGTCCTTGTTAAAAACGGATGCTAAGAAAGCAGCTACGTATTATTATTACCTAGGTGATATCTACTGGAGAAAAGAAAAAAATGACTCCGCCAAGTATTATTTTATGGAAGGCGTAAAAAATGATGAAACAAATGCATTGAATTATGTAGGCATTGGTAAAGTCATGATGGAGAAAAATTCTGTAGAAGGTTTGCGAAGTTTTAACAAAGCATTACAGATGACAAAGGAAAATGATGTGACCATATTGAATGCCATTGCAGAATTCTATATTCTTAAAACCCCTAAAGATTCCCTTGTGCGGGCAATTAAATATCTTCAGAAAGCAACAGAAGAAGAACCAAAGAACTCCTATTCCTGGATGTTCCTGGGAGATGCCTATGGAAGACATGGAGAAGGTACCAAACAAGTTGAGTGTTATAATAAAGCAGATGCTTTATTTCATCCTCAGGCTTTATTGAAAATGAAATACGGAAAGCTATATACAGCTGCTCGTAATTTTGATTTATCGGTTAAGTACTATAAAGAAGGATTAGCCCTGGATTCTACGTATGGTCCTATTTATCATGAACTTGGCGAGTTGTATTCCAAATTCAAAAAATATGATTTGTCTATTCAGAATTATCAGCTGTATTTGAAGTACATCGACTATAATACAGATGTAGAATACCGTTATGCTTCTTTTTTATTTTTCAATAAAGATTATAAAGATGCCCTTGTTGAATTAACGAAACTGGAAGAGCAGAAATATGATAATGTTTTTCTATACCGTTTGAAAGGTATTTCGGATTATGAAACAGGAAACTATGATCAGGCACAGAAGGATCTGGATATTTTCTTCAAAAAAGCAGATCCTAAAATATACAAAGCCATGGATTACGAATATTATGGTAAAACACTATTAAAGAAAGGGCAGGATTCACTGGCTATTCTGAGTATGGAGCAGGCAGTAAAGCTGGATACCAGTCGGGTAGATTTATATGGTGATATTGGCTCGTATTATTATAGCAAGGGGAATTATCCGCAAGCCATAGCCTATATGAGCAAACAGGCCGCTTTGACACCTAATGATGCACAAATTTTCCTGAATACCGGAAAGGCTTACTATTATAGCCAGAATTATCCGATGGCAGATTCCTGTTTTGCCAAAGTAATCAGTCTGAAACCCAATAATCACTTGGGTTACCTGTTCCGTGCGCGGGTAAGTTCATCAATGGATCCTGAAACAAAACAAGGATTGGCGAAACCTTATTATGATAAGGTGGTTGAGATTTGTTCTGCCAATACAGCCAAGTATAAGACAGAATTGATAGAGGCTTATGAATATACTGGCTATTATTATATTGTAAATCGGGATAAGGTTAAATCAGATGCTGCCTGGAACAAAATACTTCAATTAGACCCAACGAATAAAAAAGCTGCAGATGGTTTAAAAATAAAATAATTTATCAGCCCTGATCTTTAATCGTATGAAAGAGTACTTATATGTTTTTTTAGGTGGGGGATTGGGAAGTGTTTTGCGCTTCATCATAAACCGGTACATTAATCCATTATTTGTATTGCCTTGGGGGACTTTTATCTGTAACAGTTTTGCTTCAATTTTGGTAGGCATATTTACGGTTATACTGGCTCGTAAATTACAGTGGTCCGATGATTTATTATACATTGTTGTTATTGGATTTTGCGGCGGTTTGAGTACTTTTTCAACATTCAGTAATGAAACGCTACGTTTATTTGAACTTGAAATGCCTGTCATAGGAATTCTGAATATATGTTTAAACATTTTTCTATGTTTAATATGTGTCTGGATCGGACAAAAACTGGCAGTACATTACTTGTAAGCCAAACAAAGCAAAAGGCTTAAAGCCCAAAGCTTAAGGCTATAAAACTTTTGTTATACAAAAGAATTTTAATAAAATTGATTGGGCCTAACTATTTATTTTCATCGTTTGTGACAATGCATTTATAGTAAAATAGTAGCAGAATAAAAGACATAACAAAAACGAAATAGTATTGAATCAGAAGAATTAAGTATCTTACATTAAAGACGTTAACAAAATTATGGCAAAAGAAAATATTCACCGTGCAATGGGTAGTCTGGCTTATGCCATTGCCGTAGCAGATGGTAGCATTCAGACTTCTGAAAAGGAAACGATCCTTAAACTGGCAACGAAGGAATTTCAGTTGTCGGATACTGATAGTGAATGGATCAATAAAATGTTTACTGAGCTGGAAAGTCAGGGTATTAATGTATCAGATGCTTATAACTATGCATTGGATACACTGGAAGCAAATCGGTATGATTATGATTTTGATGATTCTGTAAAAGCCCGTTGTGTATCTTTTATGAAAAAGATTGCGGACGCATTCGGAGAAACAAGTCTTCAGGAACAATCAATCATTGAAAAGTTCTCAGAAGATATTACACGTTTTTAATGAAAAAAAAATATCGGATATTATCGATTGATGGTGGTGGAATCAGGGGGATTATCCCTGCTTCCATTGTTGTATACATTGAAAATAGATTACAAAAAATTACTAAAAATCCAGATGTTCGGATTGGTGATTACGTAGATTTTGTTGCTGGTACCAGTACTGGCGGTATTCTGACGAGTGCCTATTTAGCTCCGCTTGAGCAGGGATCCGGACAATATCGTTTTACTGCAGAAGAAGCCTTGCGTTTTTATCTGGAGCGCGGCGGTTATATTTTTTCTTCCGGCGTGTGGGATAAATTGATTTCTATGGGAGGCATTCTGAAAGAACGCTACTCGGCCAAACCGTTAGAAAAATTTCTGACCTTTTCTTTCCGGAATACGAAAGTAAGTGAATTGTTAAAGCCTTGTTTATTGACTTCCTATGAGGTTGAAAAAAAGCAACCGGTTTTTTTTCAGTCGCATGTAGCAAAGAATAATCCGGCTTTTGATTTTTATGTAAAAGATGCTTGCAGAGCCACTTCCAGCGCACCAACCTTCTTTGAAGCTGCGAGAATACAATCTCTTTCCGGAGAAATGTATACACTTATTGATGGGGCCGTATTGGCCAATAATCCGGCTTTTTGTGCCTTAACGGAAGCCTGCGTTTTATTTGCACATAATGGAGTACCCCTTACCGCCGATCAGTTTGAATTGATTTCCCTGGGAACCGGTAAAAATCAAAAAGTGTATACCTATGATTATATAAAAGATCTCGGCGGATTGGGTTGGCTGAATCCTTTACTGGATGTGATGATGAATGGTGTATCGGATACCATTGCGCGGGAACTGAGTGTTTTGTTTCAATCTGTCGGAGCCACTGATCAGTATCATCGGATACAACCGGAGTTAGCACAGGCGAATGCTGAAATGGATGATGCATCACCGGAGAATATAAAATTATTGATGGAAGCAGCAGCAGCTACCATTGAAAAACATAAGGATCATCTGGAAGTAATTGTACAGCGATTAATTCAATATGCCTGAAGGAATTTGAATGCCGAAATATGTATATTTAAGAAGTATAGTTTTGATTGCATATGCTTGAAATTGGTATTCTGATATATGTTTGTATGGAAATGAGCAGATTGGCGGAAAGTAAAAATCTGTCCAAACGACTATGGGTACTACGTACTATTTTTAGCTGGGTGCTATGCGAAATAGTAATACTTACCATCGTTGTTGAATTCTTTCATATTGATAATCTTTTCTTTCTTTTATTCTTTGGAATACTGGGCGGGTTTTTAGGTTATTTATTTACCAAACGGAAACTGTTGGATCAACCAAACGTAGATATAACAGATTAATGTATTATTCATTATGAGAAGTAAGCTGTTATTGTACCTGTATTATTTTTTATCCATGGCAGGCAATATGCTGTTTGCTCAGAAGGTAAGCAGATTAAGCCAGATCAATCCAGCTTTACAATCCGTTGGCAAACCTATTAATACACTCGAATATTCCGAATTTGCGCCCACCGTCAGTGCCGATGGCAATACCATGATTTTCGAATCAGACCGAAGTGGGCGATGGCGCTTGTATATATCGACACAGGTAAAACCTGGTGTCTGGAGTGAACCCAAAGACATGGATGTCATCAATAATCGGGTTTCAGCAGGTGATTTCCTTGGAGGTCCTTGTTTGAGTTACGATGGCACCAAATTGTTTTTTACTTCCAACATGAAAGGAACGGTTGGCGGTATGGATATGTGGTACAGCGAAAAAAAAGGAGATAAATGGCAGTCTCCTAAAAATCTGGGAAGAACCATTAATAGTGCAGGTTACGATGGGTTCCCATCCTTATCACCAGATGGAAAGATTTTGTATTTCATGCGTGAAGGAACAAAAGATTCTCCAACCGGTCAGCGCTGTTGTGTGTTGATGATGGCAGAGAAGCGAGGGAATTTTTTTATTAATCCAAGGCCATTGCCAGCACCGGTTAACAGTGGCTGCGAAGGCTATCCACGCATTATGGTAGACGGTAAAACACTTATCTTTTCTTCCTATCGCGATGGTGGAAAAGGTGGCTATGACCTGTATCAATCCAAATTTAACAATGGAAAATGGGGAACACCTGTTGCGATGGAATTCATTAATACACCCAAAGATGATGAATTAATATCTGTTCCCGGAACGGGTGATATGATTTACTTATCCAATACGATGAGTAATAACAAGGACGATATCTACAGACTACCTTTGCCTAAAGAGTTTCAACCCGATCAGGTTGTGAACGTTCAGGGTATTGTTAAAAATGAAGAGACGAATAAGCCCATGCTGGCCATTATTCGTGTCAGTAATATAAAAACGAAGGAGCAGGTTATTGAAACAGAAAATGATTCTATAACCGGCAAATACAATTTGATTCTTCAAAAAGGCCGCAAATACGATGTGTCCGTAACAACTAAAGGATATAGTTTTCAATCCGAAGTGTATGATCTGGAGAAAACTGTTTCGTATGAAACAGTAAAAAAGGATATTGTTCTGGAGCCTTTAAAACTGAATGCTTCTTTCCGTCTTAATAATTTATTTTTTGATTTTGATTCATCATCGTTGACAAAAGAATCCGAACTGGAATTGAACAGGGTAGTGGAATTAATGAATACCAATCCGACGATGAAAGTTGAAATCTCTGCACATACGGATGATATGGGCAGCGATGCGTATAATTTAAAACTCTCTCAATTGCGTGCAGAGTCGGTGGTTCAGTATCTCACACAACACGGTATTTCAGATAGCCGTTTGGTTGCTAAAGGCTATGGAGAAACTACTCCATCTGTGCTGAATGATACCGATGAAAACAGAGCAAAGAACAGAAGGGTTGAATTTAAAATTGTGAAACTCTGATTGATGAAGTCTGTTAGTACTGCTTTGGTAGGCTTTGGAAAAGCCGGTGAATGGCTGCATGCCCCTTTTATTGATACATTACCTGAATTTCAATTTACCCATATACTGGAACGTTCAGGAGATAAGGCAACAGCACTTTATCCGGATGTACAACAAGTAAGAGATCTGAATCTTATTATTACGAATCCTTCTGTAGAACTGATTGTTATTGCAACTCCGAATAACACACACGCAACAATAGCAGAGCAAGCCTTACGTCATGGTAAGCATATTGTGGTTGATAAACCCTTTACTGTAACCGCAACAGAAGCCAGACACATTCAATCCGTTTCAAGGGAAACCGGTAAGCAGGTGTTTATATACCAGAACAGGCGCTGGGATGGAGATTTTCTGACGGTTAAAAGGATATTGAATACGGGTATACTTGGCGATGTGTTTTATATCGAATCAAGATTCGACCGTTACAGACCCGAACCACGCACAACCTACTGGAAAGAGTCGGATGCCCAAGGTAATGGCTTGTGGTACGATCTTGGTCCGCATTTAATGGATCAGGCATTCAGTCTATTCGGAAAGCCTGTGAAAACTACGGCAGATATTAAAGTGCAGCGGGCAGGAGCAATTGGTATTGATTATTTTGATGTTTTATTTCAGTATCCATCTTTGGAATACCGTATCCATGCGTCCATGATGGAAAGAGATACTCCCAGATGGCTTATTAAAGGCATTAAGGGAACATATCGTAAATACGGAACAGATCCTCAGGAAGCGCTGCTAAGCACAGGTGTAAAGCCTGAAGGTGCGGACTGGGGTAAAGAAAAAGAAGAAGCCTACGGAACAATTGAATTTACAGATGGTACCGTTGTTTCTTATCCTACTGAGCAAGGAGATTACCGCAATTTTTATCTTAGCGTATACGATTCCATCCGTTTAAATAAACCCTTCCCAGTGATCTTGGAGAGTGGGGTGGAACTGGTGGAATGGCTGGATAGGAAAGCTAAAGACTTACCACTTTAGCTATTAGTTGCTAGTTTCCTGTTACTAGAAGGTGACTTATCTAGTGCCTAGTAACTGAAAACTAGCGACTATTACCGACATGGCTTTTGCATCCATATCCTCTGCTACCCAAGCTTGCCGTGGTTGTGTCATCGACCAACCACCCAGCTAGTAGTTAGTTTTCAATTACTCAGCTTGTCCAAGATTGCGCTACTGAGCTAGTTCAAGTGTTCACTTGGACTTCGTAAATAATGAAAATGGACGGATGATTGTTAAAGTGCGAATCAGCGTCCGCTGAGAATGTTTCTTATTATAATGTCAGAATTATTTATGTTAGTAAACATCCCAGTGCTCAATTTCTATGGGCTGTTGGTCGGAAAAGACACAACAGCGGAATCATTTGTTCATTATAAACGGATGAAAAAACAAGCAATAAGTGATAACTACACCTTCCTTTTCTCAACCACTCTGCTCTTTTTCACGAATCTGAAACTCACAATCAGTGAAATCAATAAACCGAACATCAATGTTCCGGTAAAGGTTTGAATCAGATAGGAGTCAAGTTTAAAATAATCCTGAGCATCCTGAATGGCACGAATGGTATTGCCTCCATCCAGCATGGCATGTTTAACGGCACCGGCAATCATACTGTTAAAGAAATCCGGATTGATATAAGTAAAGAATCCCCATAACAAGGGAAGGGTTAAAAAAGCTGCGGTAACCGATACAATGACACCGCTCATCAAGCCATCTTTCATCTGAAATTCGCCGGGAGCAAAGGAATAAAAACGTTTTTTTAATGACCAGTGTATACCGATAAGTGGAATTAAAAAAGCGAAATTGGTAATGTATAGATGATAGTCGATATAACGATCCTGCAAGCCGGAAACATATTCCAGACAAAACCAGATAAAAGTACCCAGTGCGATCAGTATTCCAGCAATAAGTTCGTTTTTTATAATCATAATCAGTAAATAGTTATTCTCTAATACTTATATAGAAGTATGAGCGGTCCTAATATTGCAGTAAGGATTGAATATTCCCAGAAAACGGAGTAAGTTTCTGAGCTCCAGCCAGAAAATTTAGTTCAATCAAAAAGGAATATCCGGCTACTTCAGCCTGTGATTGCTGAATCAGTTTGGAGGCTGCTTCTGCGGTTCCTCCGGTAGCCAGTATATCATCGTGTATAAAAACTCTCCAGCCCGGCTTAACGGCATCGGTATGCATTTCAATGATGTTGGTACCATATTCCAGATCGTATTCTTCTGAAACGGTATGATAAGGCAATTTCCCCTTTTTACGTATAGGAATCATAGGAATACCCAGTTCCATGGCAATCGGTAATCCGAACCAGAATCCCCGGCTGTCCAGACAGGCAAGTGCGTCCGGTTCGGATGGCCTTATTTGATCGGCAAATGCTTTGACAATTTCTTTACACAGCTTTGGGTCTTTCAATAAAGGGGTTATATCCTTAAAAATGATTCCCGGCTTCGGGAAATCATATATATCCCGAATGGTATCTTTGATTTTACGGACCGTAACGTCAGATGAAGTTATCATAAAAGTTTTCCCAGTGTATTGATTCCATCAACAATATACGACATCTTGCATCTGCTTTACAAGCGTAGTATTGATGAAAAAGGAAATAATTACGGGGATTTTAGCTCCCATGCAGGAAGAAATTGAGCTGATTCTGCATCATATGCATGTGGAAGAAATCACCGAATCAGGCATGCGTAAATTCTACCTGGGTACCATTCAAGGAAATAAATGTGTTGTATCTTTATCCCGTATCGGAAAGGTAGCATCTTCGGTGACGGCCGCTGTGATGATAGAACGGTTTCAGATTGATCGATTGATCGTAACAGGCGTTGCTGGCGGATTAACCGATGAAGTTTGTATTGGTGATGTTGTAATTGCAACTACGTGTATCCAGCATGATATGGATTGCCGGCCATTGTTTCCGCAATTTGAGGCTCCTTTATTGGGAAAGGCTCGTTTTGAATGCAATGCTCAAATGATTGACAATGCGTTTGAGAGTTGTTCCCGTTTTATACAAGAAGAATTGCACACGTTTGTAAATCAGGAAGAATTAGAAGCCCTACACATTCATCAACCGACCGTTCATAAAGGTGTTTTGGTGAGCGGCGATCAGTTTATCGGAACCATGCCACAGTATGAAAAAATACGCAGCGAACTTCCCGAAGCCGTTTTCGTTGAAATGGAAGGAGCAGCAGTAGCACAGGTCTGTTATGAATATAATGTACCACTGGTGGTGGTTCGTTCTATTTCAGATAAAGCCAATGCTATTGCTCATATTGATTTTAACCGATATATTCACAACGTTGCCCGGTATTATACCTGGGGATTGGTAGAGGGGATGATGGAGAGGTTTTAGGTATTGAGTTCTAAGTTTTAAGTTTTAAGACTGGAAACGATACGTATAATTAATAAGATCAAATTTCAAATAGCAAAACACTTAGAACTTAAAACTTAACACTTAGAACTTAAAACTTATAACTTTTTCATATGTCTGTTATTAAAAACGATCCTAAACTAATCAACTCCTGGTGCATGTATGACTGGGCCAATTCAGTATATTCCCTAACGATTACAACGGCGATCTTTCCGGAGTACTTTTTGGGAATTACCACAAATGAAAGTAACGGTAATCAAGTTGATTTCTTTGGCTTTCATATTACCAATACGGTATTGTATTCCTGGTCCGTATCGATTGTATTCCTGATAGCAGCCATTATCAGTCCATTCCTGACTTCCATTGCCGATTATACGGGTTTGAAGAAGACCTTCATGAAGGTTTCGTGTTATGTTGGGTCATTAGCTTGTGCAGCATTATTCTTTTTGCATGAAGATAATGTTGAATTTGGTGTCATAGCCTTTATACTGGCAGGTATCGGTTACAGCTCCAGTATTGTTTTTTACAATTCGTATTTACCTGAAATTGCAACAGAAGATCAATTCGATCGCATCAGTGCCAAAGGTTTTACCTGGGGGTATATCGGAAGTGTATTGTTATTAATTCTGAATCTTGTGGCAGTAGTCTTTCATGAGAAATTCGGTATTACCGGAGGCTTTGCCGCACGACTATCTTTTTTAACCGTAGGAGTGTGGTGGTTTGGTTTCGCTCAGATTTCATTCAGAGGTTTACCAAAAGTAACGGAGAAAGCACATACCGGACATATTCTTACAAACGGATTGCATGAACTAAAAAAAGTATGGGCAGCAGCGAATAAATTGCCTTTGCTGAAACGTTTTTTACTGGCTTTCTTCTTTTATAATATGGGCGTTCAAACGGTTATGTATCTGGCACCATTATTTGCAAAAGAAGTAATCAATATTGAACAGGAATCGTTGATAGCAACGATATTATTGATACAACTTGTCGCTATTGCCGGAGCCTATGTATTAAATCGATTATCCAATAAAATAGGTAATTCCAATGCATTGATAGCAGGTGTAATCGTCTGGATACTGATCTGTCTGATGGGCTATGTGGTTCAGAAGGGATTAAGCTTTTATATCCTTGCCGCTTCCATCGGTTTTGTAATGGGGGGTATACAGTCGCTTTCGAGAGCAACCTATTCAAAACTTATTCCTGCAGAAACAAAGGATCATGCTTCCTTTTTCAGCTTTTACGACGTAGTTGATAAACTATCTGTTGTGTTGGGTACCTTTAGTTATGGTTTGATCCGTCAGCTGACAGGAGATATGCGCGACAGTTTAATTGCCCTGGGAATCTATTTTGTCATCAGTCTTTTCTTCCTTCGCCTGATACCATCTAAGCATATTTATAATACGCAGATGCCGGTATAGAGTAGGGAGTACAGAGTACAGAGTACTAAGTACTTAGTACTCTGTACTTTTAGATTAAATAAACCCATTGATAACTATGTGCATAACCTGTTAATATGCCTCTGGGAAAGAGAAAGTCTGAATCATTATCTTTGTCCCTTATACTCAGTACTTAGTACTCTGTACTTTATACTTATCAAGCACATGATTCTTTCCGGATTAGAAATTAAAAAAAAATTAGGCAGTGATATTATCATTGACCCTTACGACGAGAAACAATTAAACCCGAATAGCTATAATCTTCGTCTTCATAATGAGTTATTGGTATACGATAACAATGAACTGGATATGAAGAAGCCAAATACAGCCAGTAAGCTGATTATTCCGGAAGAAGGTTTATTGCTTGAAACCGGAAAGTTATATCTTGGCAGAACCATTGAATATACCGAATCCCATCATTGTGTTCCGATGCTTGAAGGTCGTTCTTCGATCGGCAGGTTAGGATTGTTTGTCCATATTACAGCCGGCTTTGGTGATGTAGGCTTCTGTGGTTTCTGGACACTGGAAATATTCTGCGTACATCCGATCCGGGTTTATCCAGGCGTTGAAATCTGCCAGATTTTCTATCATACTATTGAAGGTAATTACGAAAATTACAAAAGCGGTAAATACCAAAATAATAAGGGCATTCAGCCGAGTTTGTTGTATAAAGACTTTGAAGCAAAGTAGATATCCTTTTAGTTTCATCTTAAAACTTAGAACTTAACACTTAGCACTTAATAATATGCTTCCCATAGATCCGCTTAATCAGGTTGCTGAATTTCACCGTACATTTAAACATCCAATCGTTGATAAACCTGCTATTCCATCCGAACAACGTTCAAAGCTTCGTGTATCCTTGTTGGCAGAAGAATTAAAGGAATTGGAAGAAGCCATTGCACAAAACGATATTGTTGCTGTTGCCGATGCCTTATGTGATTTACAGTATGTCTTATCCGGTGCCGTATTGGAATTCGGATTAGGAGAGAAGTTTAAGGATCTTTTTGATGAAGTGCAACGTTCAAACATGAGCAAAACGTGTAAGAATGAACAGGAAGCTATAGATACGGTTGCACATTATAATGCCAAAGGTGTAAACTGTTATTATTCAAAAAGCGGGAATCATTATCTGGTATATCGTACAGAAGATAATAAGACATTGAAGTCCGTAAATTATTCAGAAGTAGATCTGAAAACGATTATTGAACGTTAGGGGCGAATTGAATTCGCCCTCGAATTGCATTCGCCCCATAGTCGAAGACCAGAAATTGTCATCATTGAAATTCCAAATAACAAAATGAAAAGAGCCCAGTCCTTTTCAATAAAGTCTGGGCTCTTCTTTATCAGATATCTTCAGCCTTAAGCCTTCCGCATTTAGCTTTAGGCTTGACTACTCAAATATCAAATGTTTTACTGAATCGCCTCTTGCTGCCAATTCCTGTAAGGATTCAATACCGATCTGTAAGTGTTCTTCTACATACAGCTTGGTTACACTGGTGTCGCTCTCAGCTGTTTTAACACCATCAGGAACCATTGGATTATCAGAAACCAATAATAATGCTCCATGCGGTATGCTGTTCGCAAAACCTACCACAAAGATCGTAGCGGTTTCCATATCAATTGCCATCGTACGGATTTTACGAAGATAGTCTTTGAATTCCTCGTCGTGTTCCCAAACTCTGCGGTTGGTTGTATAAACCGTACCGGTCCAGTAATCACGTTCGTGCTTGCGTATAACCGATGATACAGATTGCTGTAAACGGAAAGAGGGCAGAGCAGGTATTTCCTTTGGCAGATAATCGTCGCTGGTTCCTTCACCACGTATAGCTGCAATGGGAAGTATCAGATCTCCGACTTTAGTTTTTTTCAAACCGCCACATTTGCCTAAAAATAAAACAGCTTTTGGGTTTATGGCTGAAAGAATATCCATACAGGTTGCTGCCATGGCACTTCCCATACCAAAATTTACAATCGTGATATTATTGGCTGTGGCTGTCTGCATCGGTTTACCAATCCCTTTGATTTCAGCACCAAAACGCTGTGCAAACATTTCCAGGTAATTATGAAAATTAACAATCAGAATATATTCGCCAAATTCACTTATTTCTGTGCCTGTATAACGAGGCAGCCAGTTCTTTACAATTTCCTCTTTGGTTTTCATACTGCGATATTAAAATTATTATCTGAATATTCTGTATAAGTACTTAAATTGAACGTGTATTTTATAAAAACATGTATCCGGATCTGAATTTGCCTGCTGCACCTCTAAAACTGATTAAAGATCAGGAACAGTTTTTTGTATATGATATCATACGTAAAAAAAATATTTTGTTGACACCCGAAGAGTGGGTAAGGCAACATTTTATTCATTTTTTAATTGAACACAGAGCTTTCCCCAAAACCTTATTCAAAGTTGAGACATCGTTAAGCTATAATCGATTGACGAAACGCAGTGATATAAAAATTTACAATAGAGAAGGAAACGTATTTATGCTGGTTGAATGTAAGTCATTTACCGTTCCTTTAACAGAACAAACATTGAAACAGGCTTCTGCATATAATAAAACACTCAATGCTGATTGGCTTGTTATTACCAATGGTTTAATACACTATGCTTTTCAGAAAGAAGAGGAAAACGGAAATATTCGGTATACGAAGAAACAGGATATACCAATCTTTTAATCTTTCGAGACAGGATATCCGAAATGGTAATAATCATTATTGATTAATCCATTATTATAATACTGAATGACTGCTTTAAGGAATTCGACTTCTCTCGCAGATGCATTGCCAGTAGGCCGATCGTAGTGATCATTTATGACAAAAGGTTGATTCAGAACTCCTTCGATATAATGATCTTTAAAAAAAGCAAAATATTTATCATTGTTATAATACAATGCATACCCGTTGTTTTTTTGTTTCCCAAAAACGGATTGACCAAGGAGGGCAGGATTTGAGTTTTTGATTTCAAGATAATCCAGTAGGCTGGGCATAATATCAATCTGCTGTGTAATCTGGGATGTATCAGCTTGAAGTTTTTCAGATGGATGAAAGAAAATCAATGGAATATTTGCTGTTGAATTTCGATTGTAATAATGCTGTCCTACCCAGCCTGTTCCGTGCCGGAATGTATGGTCGGCGGTTATAATAAATAGAGTGTTGTTGTACCAGGTTTGTTTTTGGGCAGTCTCAAAGAATTTTCTTAATGCATTATCTGTATAGCCAATAGATTCATGAATTTCAACATCACCTTTAGGAAAAACATTTTTATATTTTTCAGGAATTGGAAATGGTTGATGAGAACTAAGTGTAAAGACACAGGCCGCGAAAGGTTGAGGAAAGGTGCTAAGAGTTTTACTGAAATACTGCAGATAGGGCTCATCGTAAATTCCCCAGTTATCATCAAAATCAGCATCATCACCCGAATATTCATTTAGTCCATAATATTCCGAAAAGCCCGCTTTTTTTGAAAAGGCATCAAATCCCATAGAGCCGTTTTGTGCACCATGAAAAAAAGCAGTATGGTAAGAATTATCCATTAATATTGTTCCAAGACCATTGATCGAATTCGTTTGATAAAGCGAAGTTATATAAGGCTCCTGCATCAGAGCTGGAATAGATGCTAATATGGATGGCACCGCTTCCATAGAACTTGCTCCATTCGCATAATGATGTGGAAAAAATAAATTTTTGCGTGCAAGCGAATCAAGAAAAGGCGTATACCCCGGGTACGGATTGCATACCCCCATATATTCAGCAGCGAAACTTTCCAGTATAATAATAACTACATTTTGAGCTTGTTTATGCACAAAAAGTTGTATCTCTTTTTGCTTTTGCCATTCTTTAAGAATGCTGCGTACCTCACTGGAATCTTTATAATAGTATATTTCTTTCAGTGGTGGAATACCAATAGTCATAAATACATTAAAAGGGGTATTCAATACCACATCACCTAATTTACTGGGGTTTGTTGTAAAGGCTACATTTGGTCGCAGTGGTTTTAATTGTAAACCGCCACGTATACCTAATACTCCTAATGCGATAAAAAGTGCATACCCAATAATAAAGTATCGTTTGGGATTAGAAGATTCAACGGCTTTGTATTTAATACGGAATGTTCTGAATGAAATCCAAATAAAAATGATCAGCAATAGAAGTGTTAAGTGCCAGTAGTGAAGGGTTAACTGGCCGATTTGATCGGATATATCCTGTTTAATCCCCATTATTTCGATGCCTGTTCTTTTACCTGTAAATGCAAAGTATTCAAGATCAGCTAGGTTCATGCCAATAAGGATTGTATTTACCAGAACAAAAAGCAATTTAAAAAGAAAGAATAACCAGGATGGAATAATAAAGAATCTTCCTATGGCCAATAATAGAAGAAACAAAAGGTTGAAAACTAATAATATAGCAATATCAAAGCGTAAGCCCAATACAAATGCATATAAAACCTGACTATTTGTACAGTCTGTATATTGATCCGAATAAAATAAAAAAAACAACAGTCTGCATAAGGAGAATAATAACATTAAAAAGAATAATCTCGAAAACAGAAAGCGATATAGAGCAACAATCATTATGTAATAATATCAGTTAGAGCCTGCAAAGATAAGTGAAAAGTTTCAGCTACCATGGGTTGAACAATTTTCCCCTCAATAACGTTCATACCGCTCTGAAGTTCAATAGATTTTTTACATGCAGCTTTCCAACCCAGATCTGCTAGTTGTATTAAATATGGCAAGCTCGAATTCGTTAAGGCTATCGTAGACGTTACCGGAACTGCTCCTGGTATGTTCGGTACGCAATAATGAATAACTCCGTTAATCTCATATATAGGATGTTCGTGCGAAGTAGGTTTGCATGTTTCGATGCATCCCCCTTGGTCAACAGCTACATCAATAACCACACTTCCTTTAGGCATGGATTCTATCATGGCAGTAGTTGCCAATACAGGAGCTTTTCCTCCAGGTATAAGAACAGCACCAATCAGTAAATCCGTTTGTAAAAGCGTTTCAGCAATAGATGATTTATCTGAAAATAAGCACGTAACATTTGCGGGTAATATGTCCTGAAGATATCGTAATCGCTGGGTGTTGATATCCATCAGGATTACTTCTGCACCCATTCCTGCAGCCATCTTGGCAGCCTGTGTGCCAACAGTACCGGCTCCTAAAATCAATACTTTTGCTGGCTTCACACCCGGAACGCCTCCCATTAATTTCCCTTTTCCACCATTTGCTTTTTCCAAGTAATGAGCTCCTATTTGAATAGACATTCTACCCGCAACTTCAGACATCGGTATCAGTAAAGGTAAGCTACCATCACTTTTTGTAATGGTTTCGTAGGCGATACAAATAGCTTTACTTTTTATCATTGCTTGTGTTAAGGACTCGGAAGCTGCAAAGTGAAAATAGGTAAATATAATCTGCCCTTCTTTAATAAGTGGATATTCGACTTCAAGAGGTTCTTTTACCTTGATGATAAGATCTGCTTTGGAATATATTTCTTTGCTGTTTTCTAAAATATCTGCCCCTGCATTTTTATAGTCTGCATCTGAAAATCCGGATCCAGCTCCCGCATCACGTTGTACAAATATGGTATGATTTCTACGTTTCAATTCAGCCACACCATTTGGTGTCATAGCAACTCTGAACTCTTTATTCTTGATCTCTTTCGGAACACCTATTATCATAACACGAGTAATTAATATCTATTAAAACTACGTTGCTATATACGCAAAAAAAAAGCCAACGATTTAACGTTGGCTTAAATAAATATTTAAAAGATAAACCGTATTACTTTCCAAAAGGAGCTTGTCCTTTTTCTTCCTGAATAATACTTTTTTGTTGTAATGATTCAACAACTTCAGATTCAAGTATTACTGAAACGCGTTTGTTATTCAAATCGTTTGTATATAAAGTTAATACATCTCTGTTTAATCCATCTGCAGCAGGGGAATAAGTCAATTGAAGTAAAGCAGATTTATTTGGAAGAATAAATGAAACTTCATCTGTTGATTTACTATCCTTTAATAATTTGTGTGTAACACAACTGCAGGCTGCCTGAGCCTTTGTAATGAACAGTGTATCCTTGCCAGAATTATTGACTTTTACAGTATAAACACCTTTTTGTCCCCGTTCAACTTTACCAAAATTAATGGTATTCTTTTCAAGAACAATTTTAGGCGATTTTTTCAACTGAACATCCGTATATGTTACTGCCGGAACCACAGGCTCAACAATACCTTTAATTGTCAGCATTTTGGCAACCTGATCCTTGTAATAAATAGTAACATTCTTATGGAAGTTACCCGGTCTTCCTTGTGAATTAAATTCAGCTGTAATGGTTCCTTTTTGTCCTGGAAGAATTGGTTCGGTTGAAAAAGATGGAGTTGTACATCCACAAGAAGCGCGAACATTTTGCGTTCCAAGCGTGATAGTATCCTTTCCAGTGTTTGTAAATTCAAACGTGTGGCTTGCTTTTGTACCTTCTTCGATTACTCCGAAGTCGTATTTATCCACAGGGAAATTAAAATTTGGTGAGTTTTGTGCCGTTGAGACACTAATGGCACTTGCGACCAATGCAACTAAAACACAGATTCTCTTAAGCATAGCTTCTTACTTATTAAAATAATACTAATTAAACATGTAGCAATCAAAGTTACATAATTTATACTAAAAACAACGCTATTTAGTTCATTGCGTTAAAACATTTGAATAGAGCTTAGATTTACATAATTTTGAAAGGTTTACGCAGACCCTAACAACGAAAAATTTGAATACAAGAGAAATTACCGGTGAGCTGTCCTTAACAAAAGAGGAAATACTTCAGGATTATCGTTTGGCTTTTGAAAGCAGACAAACGAGTATTCTTGCTCGTAAAGAGGTGTATATGGGAAAGGCTAAATTCGGAATTTTCGGAACCGGAAAAGAGCTTGCCCAGATTTGTATGGCCAAATTTTTTCGTGAAGGTGATTTTCGCTCAGGGTATTACCGTGATCAGACTTTCGTTATGGCAACGGGAGAACTTACTATAGAACAGTATTTTTCTCAATTGTATGGACATGCTGATATAAATTTTGATCCTCATTCCGGTGGTAGAATGATGATCGGTCATTATTCTACCCGAAATCTGGATGAAAAGGGCCGTTTTAAAGATCTTACTAAAATAAAAATATCTACACCAGACATTTCTCCGACAGGGGCACAAATGCCTCGTTTGGTTGGTCTTGCCTGGGCTTCTAAACTATTCCGCAATAATCCGGAACTGAAGCATATGACCAATTTCAGCCATAATGGTAATGAAGTTGCTTTTGGAACAATCGGTAATGGGGCTATGGCCGAAGGTGTATTTTTTGAAGCTATTAACGCTGCGGGTGTATTGCAGATTCCAATGCTTATTTCCATCTGGGATGATGCATATGCCATTTCAGTTCCACAGTCGTATCAGACAACAAAGGATGATATTTCTTCCATGTTTGAAGGTTTCCGCAGAGATGATAATGAGCGTGGCATTGAGATAATGAAAGTAAAAGGCTGGGATTATGAAGCCTTATGTTATGCCTATAAAGAAGCAACACGACTCACTCGCGAGGAGCATGTACCCGTATTGATGCATGTACATGAGTTAACACAGCCTATGGGGCATTCTACATCCGGTTCACACGAACGTTATAAATCAAACGAGCGGTTGAAGTGGGAAGAAGACTATGATTGTAATAAAAAATTCAGAGAATGGATTTTAGAAAATAGTATTTGTACTGAAGATGAATTACTTCTTATTGAAGAAGAATCCATTGAAAAAGTAAAGATTGCACGTCAGCGGGCTTGGGATAATCATATAAAGGCTATCAAACAGGATCAGGATATTGCTGTTCAGAATATCCGTGAACTTGCCTCACAAAGTTCCATTGGAGAAGAGATTGAGCAGATTGCTGTTTCCCTTGAAAAGACGTTAAACCCGTATCGTTCTGATTCGGTAAAAGCAGTTAAGAAAACGCTTCGCTTGGTTCGTTCAGAATCCATATCAGCTAAAAAAGGTTTGCAGGAATGGGTTGATCGGACAGCCAAAGAAAATGGACGCAGATACAATAGTCATTTATATAGTGAATCTGAAGATTCAGCATTATTGGTTCCGGTTATTGAACCTGTTATTACTGATGATTCTGTTCTTCTGGATGGTCGCGAATTGTTGCAACATAATTTTGAAGCCTTATTTACCAGGGATCCACGTTTATTAGCATTTGGTGAAGACGTTGGTCAGATAGGGGATGTGAATCAGGGTTTCTCCGGTTTACAGGATAAATTCGGTGAGATCCGCATTACTGACACCGGTATCCGCGAAGCTACCATTGTTGGACAAGCCATTGGTACAGCCATGCGGGGGCTTCGTCCGATTGCTGAAATCCAATACCTGGATTATTTGCTATTTGCTATTGAAATTTTATCGGATGATGTTGCGTCCTTACATTATCGTTCTGCTGGCGGTCAGAAAGCACCGCTTATTATTCGTACCAGAGGTCATCGTCTGGAAGGTATGTTTCATTCCGGTTCACCTATGCAGATGATTTTAGGTGCTATACGGGGAATGTTTTTATGTGTTCCAAGGAATATGACTCAAGCTGCAGGTATGTACAATACATTGCTTAAAGGCGATGAACCGGCGATCATGATTGAATCGTTAAATGCTTATCGATTAAAGGAAAAACTTCCTCAAAATCTTGGTGAATTTACCGTTGCGTTAGGAATACCGGAAGTAATTCGTACAGGTTCGGATATTACCATTGTAACTTATGGTTCTATGTGCCGGATTGTTCAGGACGCCGCATTTGAATTACAGCAATTGGGTATTTCGGCTGAGATTATAGATGTACAAACATTACTTCCTTTTGATCGCAAGCATTACATCGTAGAATCTATTAAGAAGACGAACAGGGTATTGTTTGCAGATGAAGATTATTCGGCGGGCGCTACAGCCTATATGATGCAGCAGGTATTGGAACTGCAGAAAGCATGGCAATATCTGGATACAGAACCAAGAACGCTAACAGCAAAAGATAACAGACCGGCTTATTCAACCGATGGCGACTATTATTCAAAACCCAGTGCAGACGATGTGATTGATGTTGTATATGAAATGATGCACGATAGTAATCCAACAAAATTTCCAGATCTGTATAAGTAAAAATAGGAGTAAGGGGTAATTTTTTAGTTGAAAATGGGATCCTGCCACAATACCACTGGAGTTGTTTGTATCCAGTTACTTGTATCGTTATTTCGATCTTTAATCCGGATCTGAAACATAATAGTGTCAAATCTTTGCAACCCAAAGAAATTAGGAACAATATATGGAAATCCAATGGAGTTTGTTATTGTTCCATTGATAGGGCCAGTAACGTTATAGGGGGAAAGAAGTGGTAAGTTACCGTTATAATTACTTGCAGCTGTGTCGGCATTAAAAACCTGAAATGTTCCATTCACTTTTTTATAAGCATTTACAAAATAGTCGTTTGTTTGTGCTGGTTTATTTCCGATATCTCCATTCCCATCCTGAAAATTAAAAGTTATGTTAATTGAATCAACAGGCGTCGGATTGGATGATGTAGCGGCATATGGAACAACCTGTATGGAATTAAAACTAATTACAGGTACATTCGGATAATTAGGAGCTTTTTTACAAGAAGCAATTGTAAAAAAGCCAATAAGTACAAAGAATAAATAAACGCGGTTCTTTAAAAACATTCTTGTTAATTTGTATTAAATATAGCAATATAGAATGTCATTTGATACAGAAATAAAAGGAATTTTACTTGACACACCTGATACAATAAACGAAGATCTTATTCTGGAAGTATATAAATATCAGTATACGTTTAATACTATTTATAAAGAATATTCGGATACTGTAAAGAAGTCACCAGAGTTCGTTAAAACCATTCAGGATATTCCTTTTTTACCTATATCCTTTTTTAAAAATCATTTAATAGAAACTGGGCGAGTAAAAACAAATACCTCTAAGCTTGTTTTTTACAGCAGCGGCACAACTTCTTCCAATCGTTCTGCACATTATGTAAGTGATCCGGAGTTTTATAAACAACGAAGTCAGCAGATTTTTGAAAAGTATTATGGTTCGTTGAGTGATTATATAATCTTAGCCGTTTTGCCTTCTTATGAGGAAAACAAATCCTCATCGCTTATTTTTATGATTCAGCATTTTATTACTGTTACAAATAATAAAGCCTCTGGATTTTATTCCTTTGATACCAAAAAAATAAAGGAAATGCTTGCTGAATTAAAGCAAGAGTATAAAAAAATATTGATATGGGGGGTTAGTTATGCTTTATTGGATTGGGCAGATCAGGAGACAGAAATATATTCGGATATTATTTTTCTTGAAACGGGAGGAATGAAGGGAAGAAGAAAAGAACTGAGTCGTCCGGAATTACATGCTCAATTAAAAAAAGGTTTTGGCGTAAAACAGATTCATTCAGAATACGGAATGACGGAGTTACTCTCTCAGGCTTATTCTCTGGGAGAAGGAACATATCAGTTTCCGGCTGGATTTATTCCAATATTGCGTGAGACGAATGACCCTTTTCAGCACATTATAAAGGGAAGCGGGGGAATGAATCTCATTGATCTGGCCAATATCGATTCTTGTTGTTTTATCGAGAGTCAGGATATCGGAAGAATTACGGATCTTACATTTGAAATTCTTGGCAGAATTGATTCTTCGGATGTTAGAGGTTGTAATTTACTGTATATTTGATGGTTATGTTTATTGCCACAAAAATAACATTACATTCTGTTCAGGAAATTTTTTTCGGCAACACAGTTTTTATATATTTGTATACGTTCAACACTAAACTATTACACAAAGAATGAAAGCAAGAATTTTATATATTGTATTTGCAGCAGCAGCTTTATTGATTGCTTCTTGTACTCCGCACAGAACTTGTCCGACATACACAAAAAATACCCAATCTGTAGTTAAGCATTCTTAATTTACATTTGGGAATTTATAAATCATAAATAAAAATAAGGCTTCTATATGGTTGCCTTATTTTTATTTTACATAAATCGTAACGTCTTCAAATGTTATTGTTTTGTCGCTCATAATCACTAAGCGTTCAACAACATTTTTTAGTTCTCGGATATTACCTGTCCATGGCAATAAACAAAGTTGATTAATAGCACTTTCTTCAATAGATTTTACTGTAGTACCATATTCTTCAGCTACCATTTTTAAAAAATGTTTTATAAGTAATGGAATATCATCGGCACGTTCACGCAGCGATGGAACTTTAATCGGAATCACATTCAATCGATGAAATAAATCCTCCCTGAAACGACCTTCTTCTATTTCTTTAAACAGATTTTTATTCGTAGCAGCAATAATTCGTACATCAACTTTTATTTCTTTTTCACCACCAACTCGGGTTATCGTATTTTCCTGTAATGCACGTAAAACCTTTGCTTGCGCAGATAAACTCATATCACCGATTTCATCCAGAAAAAGTGTTCCCCCGTTTGCCTGCTCAAATTTTCCGATTCGTTGTTTTATTGCTGAAGTGAATGAGCCCTTTTCATGTCCGAATAATTCACTTTCAATTAATTCGGAAGGAATAGCGGCGCAATTTACCTCAACCAATGGTCCGTTTGATCGTTTACTTTTTACATGAAGTGCCCGTGCAACCAATTCTTTTCCTGAACCATTGGGCCCGGTAATAAGCACACGCGCATCGGTAGGAGCTACCTTGTCAATGGTTTTATGAATATGTTCAATCCCTTTCGATTGCCCGATTATATCAAAGCTTTTGGTAACTTTCTTTTTTAATGTTTTTGTTTCCGTAACCAGTGAAGAACGGTCGATTGCATTACGGACGCTTACAAGCAAACGGTTCAAATCCGGTGGTTTGGTAATGAAATCATAAGCCCCTTTTCGTGTAGCATCAATAGCAGTCTCTATGGATCCATGAGCAGAGATCATAATAAAAGGAATATCCTTGCCCGATTCGTAAACCTTTTCAAGTACTTCCATGCCATCCATTTTGGGCATTTTGATATCGCAAAGCACAACATCATATTCATTTTGAAGAATCATTTTTAAGCCTTCTTCACCGTCCTTTGCTTCTTCTATCTGATATTTTTCGTATTCCAGAATTTCCCTCAGCGTACTTCGAATACTACGCTCATCATCAATAATCAGTATTTTAGACATAATAAAGTTTTAAGTTTTAGGTTTTAAGTTTTAAGCAGAGAAGACGATTGATTTAAGATGTTATTCTTAAAACTTACCACTTAAAACTTAGAACTTGAAAAAAGCAATACAAGCCTGTAAGCCGGGTTCTGTGTTCCGGTGAACTGGAATCTTATCATTTATCTAGACCTTCCATTGCTGCAAGGCTCAAACGACCTACCCATCCCGATTAATATCGCCTAAACGATATATGGTACGAGCAGCACCATAATCGGGACCTATTTGGTCTTTCAACTCCTAAGGTTTACCCCAAATCCTACATCACTGCAAGACGAGTGAGCTCTTACCTCACTTTTTCACCCTTACCAGAATGTAAACATCCTGGCGGTTTAGTTTTCTGTGGCACTTTCTGTCTCATCCAAATTTCTTCGGAAAAGCCTACCCGTTAGGTAGTAAGACGCTCTGTGTTGCCCGGACTTTCCTCCCTCTGCTATAAGCAAACGGCGATAAGACAGCTTGTATTGCACTTCAAAGGTACTAAATTATATGAATGAACAGAATTCAGGCTTCATTCACTGACTATTACTTAAGTTTGACCAGTGTTGCGCCGTAACCAAACTGTTCCTTTTTTGCATCCTTAAAGAAATCAATCCGTTTTTCTTTACTCAACCGTTTATGGATTTCGTTTTTCAATATATTATTTCCAACACCATGAATAAATATTATCTCATCCATACCGCAAGCAATAGCATCGTCTAAATTCTTTTCAAAAGCCCTTAACTGAATTTGCATAATCTGTGATGCAGTAAGATGTTGCCAATCTTCCTCAAGTTTTTCTATATGAAGATCTATTTCATGATCGGGCTCTTGAATAGTGTTTAAAGAGTCGGAGGGAAGGGTATCATTCAACGCTGTTGTTAGTTCTTCAATATGTTTATCGGTTAACTTCAAATCACTGTCAATAGGCCAGAAATGCGCCTCAGCCTTTAAAAGTGGATGAAGTTTTTTGTTTTTATAGAACTTCTCTGCTTTTACCAATATGTCAGCTGAGAATGGAGGGACAGTTTTCTCTATTATAGGAAGAAGGTAAATAAACTGAAATTGCAACGAAGGCCAATTTGAAAATTCCTGCGTTGTCCACTCGTCCAGGGTTAGTATAGCACTTCTATCTAACTTTCCGGATTGAATAAGTTCCGTACGTTGTTTTGTTTTTTTATAACATGAAAATAAAATACTGCAATTACGTTCATTGATTAACAGGATTTTATGTGTACGATCGTTAAAGGCCTGGAATGCTATTTGTACAGTGCCAGAGAGCGTTTTAACGGATGTAGGTTCGGGTGTTTCAGAAATAATGATTTTCTTTCCGGTTAATAAATTTTCTTCCGATGCAATGACCGTTACTTCATTTCGTGCAACAGGTATTCGAAAACCGTCTTCTATCTCAACTTCAACCTGTTGATTACCAATAATACGAGTAATAACTCCCGATTCTTTTCCATGTACCAAACGTACTTTATCACCTATCTTCATATCAGTAGAAATTTATCCTCAGATGTAAAATTATTATGTTTATGCACTGAATGTTATATTCCTTGCAGCATTCAGTCATGTAAAATAGTGTTTTTAACTTTAGCTTTGTGTGAATTTTATTTATTTAAATATCATAAAAATTAAATTTGATAGCATCCTTGTAGTTTAGTTCTTTTCTAAAGAAACAAAAAACAATACGGATTGTTTTATAACTTTAAATACATAAGTTTTATTGATAAATGTTCATTGGAAGCAATATGAACTTAATGGTGAGAAATGAGAAAACTTACTATACTCCTTACATTTGTGACTGTTTTTATACTTATTTCTGAATTTGGAAAAAAATAAATAATTTTGATTTCTTCTTGTTAAAATAGTTTATCCTTACAATACGATTTAAGATATTCTTTTACCCATAATTTAAATTTAGCAAATCCGAATAATCCTAAATAAATAATCAAATTTACCAATTATCAATAATGTTTAAAAAGTATAAATTGTTTCTTTTTGTGTTCATTTTGCTTGGACTGAAAGAAAGTATTGCTCAGGTTGATTCTGCAGCCGTTAAACCTATTGTTAAAGATACCGTTTGGCGCCAAGGAGCCTCTTTTGGATTAAACTTTACCAATGTTGGCTTAAATAACTGGTCTGCTGGCGGGCAAAGTATGATTGCCTTTACAGGAATTTTTTCAGGAAATCTTGATTATGCTAAAAAGAAGTTTGAATGGCATAATTCTCTTGATATTGCTTATGGATTTCAACGTTTGGGAAATAAATCGGCTCCATACAGAAAGAGTGATGACCGTATTTATTTTCAAACAAAAGCATCATTTGTACATAATTCTAAATTACACGTAACCGCATTAGCCGATTTCAGATCTCAATTTTCACAAGGATATATTTATTATACCGATTCATCTAAGTTGATCTCAAATTTTTTGGCACCAGCTTATATAACAGGTTCCTTGGGTCTGGAATATTTGCCATTTAAGGGTATGAGTATTTTAGCTTCACCAGTAGCATTACGATATACCATAGTAGATGATAAATATTTGTCAAGCATCGGTGCTTTCGGCATAACCCCAGGGCAGACGTTAAGAAAAGAATATGGTACATCCTTGATGATTAAGTATAAAGTAGACGTTGTTAAAAATGTTACCTATTCAACTCAATTATATTTATTCGATAATTATAAGAACATAAATGTCGATGTGTATTGGGATAATTATATTTATATGAAAGTGAATTCATTCTTGACAACAACGTTCTCTACCAATTTAATTTATGATAATAGCATACAGGTTCATCGAGATAATGGAACGGTAGGGCCTGCCATACAATTTAAAAGAGTATTATCGGTAGGGATTGTTTATAAATTAAGTGGCGTTGGGCTTAGATAAAAATATCAATGTTGTAAACAAAAAAAGCTTCTGAATTATTCAGAAGCTTTTTTTGTTTACGTATTTTGAATTTAATATTCAGGTTGGCTTAAAATATAATGGTGGTCACTTTTGCTGGCCGGATGCTTGAAGACATCAACCGTTGCAATTTTGAATGAATCCTGGTTCCATTTGTTTTGATAGCTTATAGCATCCTTTGTTTGGAAAATGGTAATCGTTGCCTGGCTGTTATCTCCTACTTTATCATGTACAAAATGATATTCAAAAGACTGTAGGTTCATATCATTGAATTGGTTGGACCCTTTGTAAATTGTTTGGGATGGAGTAAGTCTAACACTGATTATATGTGTACTGTCAAAATTGTGCGTGCTTAAACTCATATAAATAGGGTAGTAGTAGTCTTTAACAATAAGGATTGTATCCGCATGTTTCAGGTTGAATGCAAAATAGCCTGTATCATTTGAAAATGTAATCAGATCATGATCATGCTTGGATTTTATTTTTGCTCCGGAAACAGGTTTATTGGTTTTTAAATCCAAAAGGGTTACATGAATTGTTTGGGAATGCAAGTAGATGCTTAATGATGAAAGTAAAATAGTAAATAGAAATTTCATATATTATTGTTTTGCTAAAATCGAGAAACGTTCCTTTGCCCTTGCTACAGCTTGTTTATGATCAATCATCGGTTTTACATAATCATTTGTACCGAACTCAGGTATCCACTTCTTTATGTAAATAAATTTCGGATCAAACTTTTCTTGTTGGGTTATGGAGTTAAATATACGAAAATATGGCTGAGCATCCGCACCTGTTCCTGCACACCATTGCCAATTTCCGTTATTTGCGGAAAGGTCATAATCGAGTAATTTTTCGGCAAAATAGGCTTCACCCCATCTCCAGTCAATAAATAAATGTTTTGTTAAAAAACTCGCCACAACCATACGCACTCTATTATGCATGTGGCCCGTTGCATTGAGCTCACGCATGCCAGCATCTACCAATGGATATCCTGTTTTACCTTCACACCATTTTGTAAAATCTTCCTCTGAGTATCTCCACTCAATACGATTGAATTTGGGCTGAAAGGATTCGCTTACAATGTGAGGGAAATGAAATAATAGCTGCATGAAAAATTCCCTCCATATCAATTCACTTAGCCAGATATCATTTAATGGAATCGCTTTTCTTGCTTTTTCCCGGATACTGATTGTTCCAAATCTGAAATGAATACCTAAACGCGATGTTCCGTCTTCAAGAAAGGGATAATTGCGGTTTTGATCATATTCGGAGATTATTTTTCTACTTATTTCAGATGAAGGAATAGCTAGCCTTGTTTGCTTAAAACCAATGTATTCAACTGGAAATTCCTTTTCAGGCGTTTTTTTTATAAATGCAGTAAAATATTTATTTGTGGGATATGTTTTAAGGTAAAAATCATTGAGTGTTCCGAGCCACTTGTTTTTATAGGGAGTATATACTAAATAAGGTTTTTCTGAATTATTCAGAATCTCTTCTTTTTCAAATATTACCTGATCTTTATAACTAAAGAAACCAATTCCATTTGCAGATAAAAGTTTTTTAATATTCTCATCCCTCTGAATGGTTGATGGTTCATAATCATTATTCGTATAAACCCCTTTAATAGAATATTTATCAATAAGAGATTTAAAAACAGCTTCAGGACGTCCATAGCACATTTCAAGATCACTTCCCCAGGAATTTAATTGTTTTTTAATATTAATGATTTCATTATATATAAATGATACACGGGGATCAAATTTATCCTTCAGATCATCCAGTATGGTAACATCGAAGATAAAAATAGGCAGGACTGGGAGGCCACTTTTGAGAGCATGATACAATCCTGCATTGTCATATAATCTTAAATCTCTGCGGTACCAAAAGATACTTATTTCCTCCATATTCTTATGTGTAAAAAGTTTGTTAGAGGGAACAATTGTAGAATAAGAAATGTTCAGGGCTGATCATCATCATCGTCTTTATAATAGATGATGCCGGATTGTTTCGGAGCTTTTCTTTTTTTCTCTTTAGGCTTTTTCTTAAATATTTCATTCAAGTTATCAAAGCTTTGAGTATGCTGTAAGCTAAAGCCTGTAGACATAGTTGCTGTACTGTTATTGGATGTAATAAGAGCACTCTGGTTGATTTTATTATATACTTTTGCTTTCAGATTTCCACTTGGCGATAATCTGTATTCTACAGTCCATTCACCTACAATATTTGTTGCCGCATTTGTTGTATTGGCATAATGATACCCGCTTTCTCTGGATATGCGTAACCTTCCGTCCAAAGCTGTATAGGCAAAGCGCATGTTGAAAGCATTTAATCCATTTACATCAAGTGTATTAAGGTCTACGTTTACTTCTAAATTTTCATCAATCTGTGATAAAAAATTACTCAGTTGATTTGATAAGAGTTCACTGAGGTTTGCATAGGTACTTGATACCGAACTACCCGATGAACTGCTTGTAGAGGTGGAATTATTTATTGGAGATAGTTTCCTTAAAACAATTAAACTGAACGCTTGAGTATTCATCTGCGAAGGGTTAGCCGCAACCGTTGATTCAAAGGAAGTAACATCTCCTGTAAATTGTCCGGGATATTTATTTTCAATATTTATACCTAAGGAAATTTCCGGATTTTTAAGATTGCCTTTTAATCCCATCAATACATTCACAGGATATTTTCGTTGCGCATCCGGTGAATTAAGTATTGTTGAATCTCCTGTTAAAATAGGTTTTAAAGAAGTAAATATTCTATAACGTGTTGATATATCTAATTCTCCTTCATAGGGATCTCCATGCCACTGAATCGTACTACCCGGGTCAATGGTAAACTCTTTGTTTATAATACCTGCCATTGTAAAATTGTATTTACCATGAGTGATTTCATAATTACCAAACATGTTGAAATCACCTCGGGTATCAATGGTCATTTTCATGTTTCCTTTTCCATTACCACGAATGATATCCCCGGCTTTTTTGTCAAATATGATCTCAGTATAAGCGTCCGGCGTCACTTCAAAATTGAATTCCATCTCAATGCCTGATAGATCAACTTTCTTTTTATCGCTGATAGAAGCCGTTTTTCGAGTTGGATCTATAAATTGAATATAACTTTGATGTACTGCTTCAGAATATGTGGTTAGAGGAATGAAAATTTTGGTATCAGCCTGTGATTTTGCATTTGCTTTTATTTTTATTTGATTAAATGAACCAAGTATTTCCCAATCGCCCGTAACATATGCTTCGCCATAATAAGTACTGCCTTGGTTTTCATTTAAATTCAACGCTTGAAATCCTCTTTTAGATTTATCCGGGATTCTACCTTTAAAGTCAAGTACAAAGTTGTTGAAGTGATCGTGATTCAGGCCTCCGCTAACATAGCAAATAGAATTATTAATATCTTTTAATTCCAGATTTGTAAATCCAATTCGATCGTTATCAAGTTTTATGTAATCTGAAAAATGGTATGTTGTTCCCATAAATGGAACTTTGAAAGAACCATTAGTAATAAACGCTTCTCCATTTAGGTTGGGCTCAGCAATTGTGCCTGTTATATCAACTTCACCGGTTGCCACTCCGGATATATTGGTGAAGACACCTTTAGCAATTGAATTAAGCGAAGAAATATTCGCTTCTTTAAATATTGCTTTCAAATTAATTTCTTCATTTTTTACGGTGCTTCCGGGTATGTAATATCCAATAACATTCAGAACATCTTTTTCTTTACTTTCAACGTCAACGTCAACGTCCATTAACTTAGCGGTATTGTTCCATATAGCTGTTCCGTATATATTACCTATATAAATGGTATCTACTTTAAAGTCATCAATACGTAGTTTACTATCTACATTGGATTCACCCAAATTCACAATTCCATTTATAGTTCCATCAAATTTATAATCCGTAAAAATATGGGTAAAGTCACTTATATCAATATCATTTAAAATAATACCTCCTCGGGTTGATACATTATCGGATTTCCCATAAAATGTAAGCCTTTCCTGTTTATTATAAATAGAAATACTATCAAATTTTATTGCATCGGCATTGAAATAAATGTTACGATCTTCTTCAAATGTCCATATTTTATCTTTTATACTGATAAAAGAATTATTAAGATTAACGACATTATATGGACTGAACAGATTGATCGTTCCGGATAGTTTTGTTTTATTTGTTGAGTTTTTTTGTTTCGCACTTAAATCAAATGCGATTCTTTCTTTGGACAGTGAAGTTTCAAAAATCAGGTTTTCAGTATCCGTAAAACGTTGATAATCCTGATCAGCGGATTTCCAGGAAAAAGAACCTGAAACATCAGAGCTATCACTGCGTTGCAGGCAGTATAGATCCAATTTATTTTTTCTGAATTCAAAACCTTTATAGTACAATGTATCAATATAGGCATTCGACTTTAAAGACTTTGTAACGCCTGAAGTAAAATTACCTTTCACAGCAGAATTACCTGAAATGTATAATCCAGGTGTGTATATGTTCAGAAATGCGTTTATATCATGTATATCTATATCGTAATTGACATAGTAGGAATCTTCATTATGCTTGGGTTTATTCTTATAATAGTTTATTAAGTCCAGGCTATCTTCTACAAAACGATTACTAACCTCTTTGGCAAATTCAATAAAATCATGTGCTATAATGGTTGGTTTAAAATTGCCATTTACACTGCCGCTTATAATGTTTGAATTTAATTGAAGACTATGATTTGAATCGTTATCGATAGCAGAAATTAAATGTAACGTATCAATAAAAATTTCTTTATTTCCATCATATAGCAAATACGAATTGGTTACATAACCATTTCCAACAGCGTTATCAATATTAGTGCCTTTGAAGTCAATAAAAAGATTTGTTCTTACCAGTAGATTTTTATCATAAAGATTAAAGTGCAGTGGTTTAAGTTGCGCTTTATCACACCTTAGTTTTACCTGTAGTATTTTTTCCGGATTTCTATAATCAAGCATCCCATCAGCTGCCATTACAAGATTGGAATCTTTAATATCAAAATGTCCATTAAAAAGCAATTTCTGAATAATGGCATCTGTATGGATATTTTTATAAACATATTGATTGAATTCTATTGAATGAATAGATGCGAGCATCTTCATAAAGAGATGATCAATATCAAAGCCAACACCTTCAATGGTTCCATCCATATTAATGTGCCCGAGTTGATCATTATTAATTAACTCTCCTAAGTTAAAATTATTTGTAATTAGCCTTCCGGAGTAATAACTATCTTCTTTTACATTTTCCTCAATGTTGAATTCTGTATCCGTTATCAGGTTTCCGAGTTTCGTATGCAGATTTGTATTGGCAATAAAATTCTCTGGAAAACCATTAAAGCTAACAGGCCCATCTATGTAGCCGATTCGTTGAAATGTTTTTTTTATTTCTTCATTAAAAAAGGGGGAAATATCTGAGTGGTCAATGTGTAATTTGCTGAAATCCGCATCAATATAAGTAGAGAAAAAGGACGGTAAGCCATCCATGTGAACGGAACCATACAAAGAACTTTTGCCAGCATGAACGCGCAATTTGTTAGCGGTAAATCGGCTTACCGTACCTGCTACTTTTCCACTGAATGCTATTCTGTAGGGATATTCTTTTAATGAACTGGCAAAATAAGAAAGGTCATGAAAATCAATAAAAGAACTATCCAGGTTTCCCCTTATAAATGTTTTAGTATTGAAATCTTCCATATCGGTAATTTCATTATAGGAGAATCTCACGTAATCCCTTATTAATGAATTTCCAATATGTGCATACATGTTCTCTAGTTCCATGTATTTTCCACACAGGGTATATGTTCCGGCAAGTTTATGAACTTTTATGCGTGTATGACCTTCAACAGTTGAAAGATCTTTTATATCAATTCTGAAAGTATCTGCGTATGCATAAAGATTTTCTGTATAGGAATAAATACTATCAAAAGAAAAATGATTATGATCAAAACCGTCAATATCGCCACTTCGAAAATCATCATAGGCAAAGCGCATATTGATTAGTCTTACATCTTGTAATTTGAAAGGACTTCCTTGTTTACTTGTATCTTTTTGCCCACTTAATCCACTTAATACATCAATAAATTCTGATAAATTTAAAATATCGCTTCCTGGGTGTCTGATTAAATGAACTTCACCGTCCTTTAAAAGCACATCTTCGATTCGGAGAGCGAAGGATTTTTGAAGTGTAAAAATGCGAAAATCAACAAAACCTTCCCCTAAATGAATCATTCGGGTGTTTTTATTGTCAAATAAAGAAACGTCGTTTAAAATAATATGATCAAACCAATCAATCTGAACGCGCTTAACTTGAACTTTATGTTTCAGATATTTTGTTAATTGCGTTCCGATAATCTCACCGGTCTTTTCCTGAACGTAAACAGTTCTGAAACTTATAACAATGACTGTGAGTAGTATGAGAAATACAAGCATGACATAAAGGACAACTTTTAAAATGCCTTTTATGAAAATTCTGCTAAAATTCTTTAATTGAGCTATCAATCTATGTCAGTTACACTATTAGCCATCGAATCGTCCTGTGATGAAACAGCAGCAGCTGTTATTCAGGATGGGAATATACTATGTAATATAGTAGCTTCACAAAGTATACATGAAAAATATGGAGGCATTGTCCCTGAATTAGCTTCAAGAGCACATCAGCAACATATCATTCCGGTAGTTTCTCAAGCATTCCTTCAAGCAAATATACAAAAAAAGGACCTTAATGCGGTTGCCTGTACAACCGGACCAGGTTTATTAGGTGCATTGCTGGTAGGAGTGTCATTTTCAAAAGCACTGGCATCATCATTAGGGATACCGGTAATCAAAGTGAATCATATGAAGGCGCATATTTTAGCACACTTTATTGATGAACCAAGGCCTGCTTTTCCATTTATTTGTATGACAGTAAGTGGTGGACATACTCAGTTAGTATTGGTGAAGAGCCATCTGGAGATGGACGTTATTGGAGAAACACAAGATGATGCCGTAGGGGAGGCCTTTGATAAAACAGCTAAATTATTGGGGTTGCCATATCCTGGAGGTCCGTTGATTGATAAATATGCTCAGTTGGGAAATCCAAATGCTTTCCTATTTCCAACGGTTGATATGCCAGGCTATAATTATTCGTTTAGCGGTATTAAAACAGCTATCTTATACTTTCTGAAAAAAAATACGACAATAGATCCTGATTTTATAGAGAAAAATTTAAACGATATTTGTGCCAGCGTTCAATTTGCTCTGGTTGATATATTGATGCGAAAATTAAAACGGGCTGTTCGGGAGACCGGTATTACCCGTGTTGCAATAGCAGGCGGTGTTTCAGCCAATTCGGGTTTGAGAAAAACAATGGAGTGTATGCGCGAAGAAAAGGGTTGGGAAGTTTTCATTCCGGATTTTCAGTATTGTACTGACAATGCTGGAATGATCGCAATGGCTGCTTATTATCAGTTTATAAATAATGATTTTGCTGGCTGGGATTTATCTCCGGAACCACGATTACGTATAGGAGGAATAGTTTAAAGAATGGGGCAGGAAATAACAAAAAACGTTCAGATAAAGAACAAAAAAGCATCCTTTGAATACGAGTTTATTGAAACGTATCAAGCGGGTATTATGCTTAAAGGAACTGAAATCAAGGCAATACGGATGAATAAAGCTTCTATTACAGAATCGTATTGTTTTTTTGATGATGGAGAATTGTGGATCAAAAACCTGAATATTTCTACGTATGATAAAAGTTCATTTTACAATCATGATCCTTTGCGGGTGCGCAAATTGCTTCTACGAAAAACGGAACTAAAAAAGTTATTTATTCATTCAAAAGAAAAGGGCTTAACAATAATTGCTATTCGCTTGTTTACGAATGACAGAGGATATGCAAAAATTGAGATTGCCTTGGCAAGAGGTAAGAAACTGTATGATAAGCGAGAGTCAATTAAAGCAAAAGACAATGATCGTGAAATGCAGCGAATCAAAATATAGTTTCTAGTTACTAGGCACTAGTTTCTAGAGAGATACAAATCTTAAAACGTATTACTTAAAACTTATAACATTGAAACAATACGGAATTTGTCATTTAAGTGTAGTGCCTGTCAGAAAGGAGGCAGGTGATCGTTTTGAGATGACGACTCAATTACTTTTCGGTGATTTTTTTGAAATCATATCGTCAACGATTGATGGTAAATGGGTTCAGATTCAAAACTATTTTGATGCTTATACAGGGTGGATTGATGCCAAACAGTTTTTGCCTGTAGATGATGAATATGTTCATAAATTAATTCAAACGCCTCCTGTTTTTTGCAAATCGCTATACGCTTTAGCAAAAAGTGAAACTCGCTTTTTTCCATTATTGATGGGCTCTACATTGCCCCTATATAAAAATGGCATTATAAGCCTAGGAGATGAACCATTTATTCTGGAAGGAGATGTTGGGTATGCAGAACCCTTTGAAGCCAGACGGCTGGAGCAAACAGCTTTGTTATATTTGGGAGCACCTTATTTATGGGGTGGTCGCTGTCACTTCGGAATTGATTGTTCGGGATTTGTGCAGCAATTGTATCGTATGTTCTCAATTCCACTTCCAAGGGATGCTTATCAACAGGCTGAAGTAGGAATGCGGGTTCCTTATGAATACTATAAGCAGGGTGACTTGGCTTTCTTTAAAAATCCAGAAGATAAAATTACCCATGTGGGAATTATGCTGGATGGTAATCGCATTATTCATGCGTCGGGGCAGGTAAGACTTGATTTTTGTGATGAAACAGGGATAATTCATTCAGACAAAAAGATTTACACGCATCGAATGGCTTTTATCAAACGTGTGGATTCATAAATTACAGTATTTTAGTAATGAAATAGCTTCAAAATACAGGGTTTACTAGTATTTTGAAGCTAATATTTTTTTGATTTGCTTCATTTTCACTATCTTTACGATCCGTTTTAGTAAAAACGGATCGTGATTTCACGAATCTTAACAATTAACAAATTTCAGCTTCCTGCCCGAAAGCTGATGTATAAAAGGGTGAATAACATGCTTACTCCAAAACCAGAAGATTTCAACTGGGATCTAATTAGTGACAAAGGGTTCGGTAGTGGATATACCGTAGCTGAAAAAGAACAAATTGCTTCAATGTATGAAGGTACATTAAGTGAAGTAACAGAGAAACAAGTATTAAGTGGAACAGTGGTTGGTATTACCGATCGCGATGTTATCGTAAATATTGGTTTCAAATCAGATGGTCTTGTACCTCTTTCTGAATTCCGTGATGTTGACGGTGGTGTTAAAGTTGGTGAAGTATACGATGTATACGTAGAAGATCAAGAGAATTCAAGTGGTCAACTTGTCCTATCCCGTCGTAAAGCACGTATCGTTAAGGCTTGGGAAAATATCCAAGGTGCACTTGACCAAGATCTTATTATCGAAGCTCTTGTTAAGAGAAGAACTAAAGGTGGTTTGATTGTAGACTTATTTGGTGTTGAAGCTTTCTTACCAGGTTCTCAAATTGATGTTAAGCCAATCAGAGATTTTGATATCTTCGTTGGTAAGAAAATGGAAGTGAAAGTTGTGAAAATCAACTATTCTAACGATAACGTAGTAGTATCACACAAAGTGTTGATCGAGAAAGATATCGAAAAACAAAAAGCAGTGATATTGAACAACCTTGAAAAAGGACAAGTATTAGAAGGTGTAATCAAAAATATGACAAACTTCGGTGTATTCATCGATTTAGGTGGTGTTGATGGTTTACTTCACATTACAGATATTTCTTGGGGCCGCATAAGCCATCCACAAGAAGTATTGACATTAGATCAGAAAGTACAGATTGTTGTGTTGGATTTCGACGAAGAGAAAAAACGTATCTCTTTAGGTATGAAACAACTTACATCTCATCCTTGGGATGCTCTTTCTGCTGATATTCAAGTTGGTTCAAAAATCAAAGGTAAAATCGTGAACGTTGCAGATTACGGTGCATTCCTTGAATTACAACCAGGTGTTGAAGGTCTTATTCACGTATCTGAAATGAGCTGGTCTCAACACTTACGTAATCCACAAGACTTCATAAAAGTTGGTGATGAATTGGAAACAGTAGTATTGACATTGGATCGTGATGAACGTAAAATGTCTTTAGGTATTAAACAATTGACTGAAGATCCTTGGACTAAAGCTGATGTTATATCTAAATATGCTATCGGTACGAAACATACAGGATTGGTTCGCAACCTTACTAACTTCGGTTTATTCATTGAATTAGAAGAAGGTATTGATGGTTTGGTTCACGTATCTGATCTTTCCTGGACTAAGAAAATCAAACACCCATCTGAGTTTGTTAAAGTAGGTGATAAATTGGATGTAATCGTATTGGAGCTTGATGTTGAAAACAGAAGACTTGCTTTAGGTCACAAACAATTGGAAGAAAATCCTTGGAATACTTTCGAAACAATCTTCACTCCAGGTTCTGTTCATACTGCTACACTTATCTCTAAAAATGATAAAGGTGCAGTTCTTGAATTACCATACGGTATCGAAGGTTTCGCTATGAATAAACACTTAGTGAAAGCAGATGGTACAAATGCAGAACAAGGTGAAGCATTGGATTTCAAAGTATTGGAATTCTCTAAAGATGATAAACGTATAGTATTGTCTCATACTAAAACGTTCTCTGAAGTTTCTGAAGATGCTGCCGCAACGGATGCTAAGAAGAAGAAACCTGCCGCAGCTGCTGCTGGAAAAGGTGCTGCTAAAGCAAAAGATGCAAAAGTGAAAGATGTTGAAAAATCTACACTTGGCGATATCGAAGCACTTTCTCAATTGAAAGAGCAAATGGATGAGAAAAAGAAGTAATATTCTTTTCATTGAATAATATGAAGGCCCTGGATTAATCCGGGGCTTTTTTTATGTAAACGGGTGAATTGAAAATGATTAAATTAATTAAGATGCTGATTTTAGTGCTGGTATAAAAATCTTTTATAAATAAGCTTTATACTTTACACTATTTTTATAACTTTGCACTCCGTTTGGTTCCGTGGCCGAGAGGCTAGGCAGAGGTCTGCAAAACCTTCCACACCAGTTCGAATCTGGTCGGAACCTCCTTATAAGGCTCACTACACTAGTGAGCCTTTTTTATTGTTTAATTAACATGATCTAATTTCAACAGAATAGATTTCTAAGAAAGAAAATAGGTAATCAGGATTAAAAGTACGGTCATAAGGAATATGATGAATATTCTTTTCAATATATTTACTTTAGTTTTAAATAGGTTTAGAATGAATCCAAGATTAGCATTTATACAAGCCAGAATCGGGAAAGTAATAACAGATAGTCCATCCGAAATTTCGAATTGGTTGCAGATGACACCCATTATTGCAGAAAAGGGTAAAATTGTAGTAACTATACCCGTGCGAAGTAATATGACCAATATGATGAAAACAATCCATGGAGGGATGGTCGCAACGATATTGGATGATTTATGCGGAACAGCTTGTCTTATTTCAGCCGATGATTTTTTTTATGCAACAATTAACCTTCATGTTGATTATCTGAATCCTGCTAATATAGGAGATGTTCTGACCGCTACTGCTGAAGTTATTCGTCAAGGTAAGACAATTATTAACGTACACGCTGTTTTGGAAAGAATGGACGGCAAAATCGTGGCTCGAGCGAGTTCAAATTTAATTAATACTCAAATACGGACTTCTTAAATCAATTTTCTCATATACACTTTTATTATGAAATCTCTTGTTAGAAGTCTGTATCATTTTATTCCTTTCAAAAAAGAAGTTTATACCCTGTTGAAAAAAATATGGGTTCCCAAACATACTATATATAAGCATCTTTCTTTTAAAGGCATCTTTACTGTTAAAATTGATTCGGCTCACAAATTCAAAATAAAAAACTATGGGTTTGAGCTTGAAAACGAAATATTCTGGTCTGGATTAACAGATGGTTGGGAGAAAGTATCTGTTAACCTGTGGATCACTCTTTGCAAACAGTCATCTGTTGTTTTTGATATAGGAGCCAATACAGGTATTTATGCGCTCATTACCAAATCTTTGAATCCTAATGCTAAAGTATTTGCTTTTGAACCGGTAGAACGCGTTTATGAAAAACTGGTTCATAATGCAGCCATCAATAAATTTGATATAATATCATTGCCATATGCGGTATCAGATTCAAATGGGAAAGGGATTATTTATGATATGAAATCCGAGCATATTTATTCTGTTACCGTTAATAAAAATCTGAATGCTACAGATGTAGAAGTAATTGAAAAGGAAATTGAAACGCGTACACTTGATTCTGTTATTGAAGAATACAAATTACCCGCATTGGATCTTTTAAAAATTGATGTTGAGACTCACGAACCCGAAGTATTGGCTGGCTTCCGAGAAGGTATACGCAGATTTAAACCAACGATTTTAATTGAAGTCCTGAATGATGAAGTAGGAGAGAAAATAGAAAATGAAATCCGTGAATTAAATTACCTCTATTATAATATTGATGAACTAAAGGGAATAACTAAGGTTCCTCATATCACGAAAAGTGATTATTATAATTATTTATTATGTTCGCCTGAAACAGCGAAAGGTTTGGGTTTACCTTTCTAGCCAGCTTATTTTATTCCGAACATTTCTTTTAAGGTATTCCAAAGGTTTCGTTTTAATGTATCCGTTTTTTCAAGGTTCCCAAGGGCATCTGAAAGTAGTACAATGGTTGAATTGTATTTCTGAATGGAATAATATTCTTTTGAAAAAATAGGATTGAAGGCATCTCTTGGAATTCCAAAACTCAATAAAAATCTTGGATTTAAAGCTTCAAGCTCTTTTAAGGAAACAGGAACTGCCGTTTTGATAATTCCACATTCTGACAGATTTAATTGCACCGCCTTAACAATTTTAGATAGCATTTCCTGCTGTGCAGTTGTCATTGGTAATGATTCATGTAGTAAAATCAAAACTCCATTTGAATAAGCTCCTTCAGGCTTTATTAGTATAGGTGGTGTATTCGTTTTAATATTCGATGGGCTTGGCTCAGCAGCTTTATTTGGTTTGGAAGGTATGGATGGTGAAGCTGGAATCTGAACAGAAGCTACAGGTGTTTTTTCAGACTTTATTGAGTCTGTTATCGTTGCTGAGACTACTTTTGCCAGCTCTTGCTTTTCACCGATGATATAAAGGTTATCAGAGAATATTTCTTTCCAGAGTTCAGGGTGAAGCTTTTCCATAGTTTATGTATAAATTTTTTTCGACTTTTGGGCAGAAGCCTGAATTATTGTTCCTAAAAGCAAATTACAAAAAAACGACTACCGTTGCTTCATATTAAAGACAGTGAATAGTAAAACTTATCCTCAATTTTCAATACCGTAATAATAATTTAATATAAGGGATATTTTCATCTATCGCTTTTCAATAGAATCGTGTAACTTGCAGGGTATTATTCATTATAACAATTATTAAATATGTCAAAAGGGCCTATTTCTCAGTTTATCCAAACCCATTATCTGCATTTTAATTCGGCTGCCTTAGTTGATGCAGCAAAAGGCTATGAAACTCATTTATTGGAAGGCGGAAAGATGATGATTACGCTTGCTGGTGCAATGAGTACAGCTGAGTTAGGTAAATCATTGGCTGAAATGATTCGTCAGGATAAAGTACAGATTATCTCTTGTACAGGTGCCAATCTGGAGGAAGATATCATGAATCTGGTAGCGCATTCTCACTATAAAAGAGTACCTCATTACAGAGACCTTAGTCCTCAGGATGAATGGAACCTTTTGGAAAATCATTATAACCGTGTTACAGATACCTGTATTCCGGAGGAAGAAGCTTTCAGAAGATTGCAAAAACATTTATATAAAGTTTGGAACGATGCGGATAAAAGCGGTGAACGTTTTTTTCCACATGAATTCATGTACAAAATGTTATTGAGCAAGGAATTGGAACAGTATTATGAAATTGATCCAAAGAATTCCTGGATGCTGGCTGCTGCTGAGAAAAACCTACCTATAATCGTTCCAGGTTGGGAAGATTCTACTATGGGTAATATCTTCGCTTCGTACTGTATCAAAGGACAGTTCAAACCTACTACAATGAAATCAGGTATTGAATACATGATGTGGTTGTCTGACTGGTATGTAAAGAATTCTGAAGGCAAGGGAGTTGGTTTCTTTCAAATAGGAGGAGGGATCGCTGGAGATTTCCCTATCTGTGTAGTGCCAATGTTGTATCAGGATATGGAGATGGAAAACATTCCGTTCTGGAGTTATTTCTGTCAGATTTCAGATTCAACAACTTCATACGGTTCTTATTCCGGTGCTGTACCGAATGAAAAAATTACCTGGGGTAAATTAGATATTCATACACCTAAGTTCATTGTGGAGTCTGATGCAACGATTGTAGTGCCTCTTATATTTGCTTACCTTCTTGGATGGTAATTTGAGAAATAGTTGATGAACATAAATAAAAAAGTCCGGTGTTTAGCCGGACTTTTTTATTTTCACGCAATAGATCTTGATAGTTTTTAATAAAGAAGCCTGAATAAAATCCATTCAGGCTTCTTTATTAAAACAATTATTGTGCTTGTTTCTGACTTTCCTTATAAGGGGAATAATACATATTGTGAAACTGTTTTTTAGAATCATTGAACGATGAAACACCTTTCAACTTGTACAATATATATATATAATACCAGGCAAAATCAATCTGATGTCTCAGAAATCCTGAACGGGCACTTTTGGGGAAAAGATGATGATTATTATGCCATTCGCCTGCTACAAACCCTGGCCAAAATTGATTGATAGACATATCATCTTTGCTGAAATCCATTCCTTCTTTCCGTAAGTCTTTCCCTTTACCATGTCCTTCGTAATTGAACGTACGAACCCCCACGGCCCATACCAAGGCGCTTCCAAAGAGTGCACAAGCCAGACCATTACCGCCTATTAAATAGAATGTACCATACCAGAAAGACCAGTTAAGGATCCATCCCAGGATAATTCTATACGGACTGGCCATAGTGCCCCATTTTTGATATTGTGTATAGCTGTTACATGTAACGCCTGTATCACTCAGATAGGTTACTAAACGAGCATAGTCTTTTTCATTTAAGTTTTTCGCAATTGCCTGATGGTTTACATCAGCCAAAAAGCAATAAAGAAATCCTCCTTGCGCATTATAAGGATCGCCTGGTTGATCTGATTTTGCATGATGCACATGATGCGAAATGACGTATGTTTCTTCCGGTACCACTTTAATGACCAGATGTTGAGTAATAAATCTCCAGAATGGATTTGTGAACTCATACGCCTTATGCGTACAATATCTATGATACCATACAGTTCCATGAGTTCCCATGGCAATCATACTGTATAAAAATCCTGCGACTAATAATTGCCAAGTGAAGAACTTAGTAATAAATAATACTAAGAAAGGAATCAGGCATAAGACCATTAGCCAATTCAGAAACGGCAACCAGTTTTTTCGAGATTTGAAAACATTTAATCTTGAAAAAAATTCATTCATTATTTGTCCTGAACTAGGCTTTATAAGATTACCTTTCTCATCCTGCCATCCATAAGAGGGAGGTTCAATGACAATATCAATAAATGGCATAGATTTTAAATTATAATTTGAACGATTATGAAATAGTGACTAAAATTCTTTTAACCCACAAGGTACCTATTAATTGATAGTAATTACCCTTTATTATACCTATCTGAAAAATAAATTAATACATAAGATTGTATTCTGTGTTTGCCGGGTTGTAATCAACTATCTATAAGTAAATTAATATTGTATTTAGCAATTCTGAAAAATCAGAGTTCAAACATCAAGTATATTAATGTCTGTAAAAAAAATAAAGTTTTATTCAAGTGATTTGGTATCGCGTTTCTTTAATTGCATCATTTGATTAAAGCGAAGTTTCATTCCCAAGGCTTGTACTGCAAGTGTAATGCGTTTAGATTTAGTTGTTTCAGTCTTTGCCGATTCAATCCAGGTTGAGAAATAGTGTTGATGAGACATTGGCAACGAATTAAAAAATATCAAAGCATTAGGATCATCTTCAAGACAGAAAAGAAAGTCTGCGGAAAGTTGCCGCTCACTTTCATCCAGGTCCAGAAATACATGAACCTTGCTGCCGGTTGACTTATGAATTCCTTTCCGTAATTTTTCATTAATAGCCATAATAAATTCACCGCCACCCATTGGCAGTAGACTTACACCTTCAAACGAAAAATCATCAAGCTTTCCTTTTACCCTGAAACTTTTTTTACTTCCGCTTTTTAGTTTTTCACAAACGTCTACAGGTATTTCAATATATCTCCATCCTGTTTTTTCTCCTTTCGAATCGAACTTTTTAATAATCGTTATAAACTGAATCATATCGGAATATTTATGACGCGTTATTGTAAATAGTATTAACGGTAAAATATACTGAGAAATCTCCATTCAGTAAAAAAAAGCTGCATATTCTGTATAGATACTGAAGACGTTCACAGAATAATCATCTTGGCAGTCTTTTTGTATGTACTGATGTATATAACAAAATATAACTAGATATGAAAAAGATGATGATTGTGTTCGGTTTGTTTGTCTGTATGATTGCAAGCCAAAACAAAGCAGATGCACAGGTAAATGTATGGGTAGGTCCTAATCCATACTATGCACCACAAGTTGTCTATGTAGCACCTCCGGCACAAATGTATTATCCTCCGGTGTATCAGCAACCATATGTAGTTCAAGGACAATATTATCAGCAACCAAACTATTATGTAGGTGGCTATAATAATGGTTATTATAACAACGGATATTATAATAATGGATATTACAATAACGGTTTTCATCACCATGGTGGTTATTACGGTGGTGGAATGGGGCACTGTGGTGGATACAGAAGATAAGGAAACTAAAATATATAAAATAGAATTATTTAAGGGGAGCATTTAATGCTCCCTTTTTTATTGGATTGAAAAATAGTTGCTGGATCATTAATTCAGGAAGTTGATAAAATGAAGAATCCCGGACTTTTTAGTATCCGGGATTCTTCATTTTATAATAAAGGTTCTTTTATTTTTCAGAACCGACTATTTGTACCCATCCTTTATAGCTTTCTCCACCGCAACCTGTTTTAAGGTGATAGAAATATATTCCATCTGATAAGTTATGACCATTAAAGGAATTATTATAGTTATCGGAACGGAATACTTCGCTGCCCCAGTTATTATATACTTCCAGTTTAGCCCCTGGCAGGATTGCTTTATATGTATTATTTTGAAGTGGTTCACCAGCAAACAGGTAATCATTCTTATTATCATTGTTCGCTGTAATCAGATTGCTGATTATTAAGTCTTGCTTAGATACAGAAAGTACTGTTGTACTATCAATATTTGATAAACAACCGGAGTTACTGGAATCTCTGGCGTATGCATAATAGGTAACTTTCGTATTGGATGGATTTACCGTAATAGAGTTACTTATCGTTTTACTGTTGAGTGATTTATCTGAACTTGTCCATATATAAGAATAATTTCCGGAACCGCCGGTAGCTGCAATACTCAATGTTCTAGGCGTATTGATGCATAAAGTATCTGTAGGACCGGAAAGTGCAGCAACAACAGATGACGCACTTACGGTAATATTAATACTTGCTGATAATGGGCCTCCGCAACCATTTACAGTCCATGTAAAGGTATTAATACCGCTTACTAATCCAGTAACATTAAATAATGTATCACCAGCGTTGGTGAATGAACCTGTACCATTGGTGAAAGTCCAGTTACCAATTCCAGAGGAATATTTAGGTGTCGTAAGTAAGAAACTGTTCGTGCAAATAATTCGATCCGGACCAAGTACTGGTTGGATGACAGGTGCCAGTATTCCAATCGTTTTGGTAGAACTAAGTACACAAGCACCATTTGTTTCGGTTAGTTGTAATGTTCCTCCACTCGTTCCTGTATTTATTGTTATTGAATTCAGTGTTCCATTTGTACTATCCAGCGTGCCTGTTCTCGTCCATGAATAAATAGACTTAGGGCTATGATCTATTTTTACAGAATATACTAATCCAGCTGTTGAGGCACAGGTATCAAACGAAAGTCCGGTTATGACTGGAGCTATCGTTAAGGTGTCCTGATGTATGGTTACTTGGCTGAAGGTAGGTGGGCAAGAGCCGTTACGAATGGTCCATTGTAAAACCAGATTTCCCGGAAGAAGATTTGTGATAGTTGCTTTTGCATTTGTCGTATCTGAAATGGAACCGCTTCCGCTTATAATAGACCATCCGCCTGCTCCTGTAATAGGAGTATTCGCATTTAAAACCGTAGAAGTGTTATTACAGATATTTTGATTTGTTCCTGCAACAGAAGCATCCGGTGGATTGATTGGTGTTACGGTTATACTTGCACAGTTGGATACACAGCTGTTGATTGTAGATTCCCATCTTGCATAATAAGTTGTAACGCCAGCTGGTGCAGTAATGACAACCGGCGTGGCTGTTGTATTAGCTGCTATCCTTGTACCTCCGCAGGATCCCGAATACCACGCTAACGTATCACCTGTTCCACCCATAGCAGAAAGAGTGATTTGTGTAGTAGTGGAAGAACAGAAAGTAGGGAAGTCTGCACTGGCAGAAGTAGGAGCAGGAATTGAATCCCTGAAAATGGTTACCTGACTGGATGTTGACGGGCATGTACCGTTGCGGATCGTCCATTGAAAGACTGTATTTCCGATTGATAAATTTGTGACAGCAGCGTTTGCTTTTGTTGTATCGGTTATTGTTCCACTTCCGCTTATAATTGACCATCCTCCTGTTCCGTTTACAGGAATATTTCCATTCAGAGTTGCAGATGTTGTATTACAGATTTTCTGATTACTTCCCGCTATAGAAGCATCTGGTGGACTTGTTGGTGAAACGGCAACAGATACACAAGTTGAAAGACAGCCATCATTTGATTCCCATCTGGCATAATAGGTTGTAGCAGTTCCGGGAGCTGGAATAATAACCGGAGCACCAGTGGCATTTGCAGCTATTCTTGTACCACCGCATGAGTTTGTGTACCATGCAAGCGTATCTCCTTTACCACCAGTAACGGAAAGTGTTATTTGTGTTGTGGTTGTTGGGCAGAAAGTAGGAAAGTCAACACTTGCAGAAGTTGGAGCAGTGGAACTTGTACACTTCGGACAATTTAATGAAGCTGTTACAGGTACACGCTGACAGTTAATTCCTTTTGTAATTTGCCAGTCGAAATATCCAGGATAAGCCGTCGGATCATAATACTGATTGAAAACCGATGTATTATTACTTACAATCTGAAGCGCATTGCTGTATGTTGTCGGGTAATTCATACTTGTATTTTGATAAAGTGCAATCTGCGTTGAGCCGGTATTCAGCATCATTTTATATCCATTTCCTTGCGGAACACTGATATTAACCGGAACTTTCATAGCGGCGGCAGGTTGACCTGTTCCTGTACATTGTCCGGTATAGCTTGATGTACCTACCGTATTACCTGAAGCATCGGTTATTATAATGTTAACGATGTTCGCATTACCGGTTCCGGGAGAAGGGCAATAATAATTATATGGAAATACTGTAATCGAATCGATTTTAAAATCAGTAAGAGCATTAAATATCAGAAGACTTTGATTACTTCCTGCGCCAATGCCAGATGGATTTGAAAAACCATTTCCGGCTGCAGGAGGCCCTGCTGTGATAGAGAACGTTGAAGTATCCTCAACATAATAGGTATAAGGGCCAGGAGCAGATAATACAGGGGTTATAAACGAAACTCCGGTAGTTACAACAGATCCTCCTGTAGGAGCAGTCCACCATTTGTATTTACCCGGTCCTGTAACGGAAAGTGTTGTTGTCCCAGTTCCTCCAGAAGAAACAGGACAGAAGGTTGAATCATTTGGAATAGCAGCATTGGTTGAAATGTTTATCGAGGCACTTTGAGTACCACATACCGGATCATTAACCACAACCGAATAAGTGCCAGGGGTAGTAAGTGAAAACGTTTTATTAGTAGCTCCGCTGATGACAGTACCTCCTTTGGACCATTGATATGTTACACCTGGTCCGCTGTAGCCGGCATCCAAAACCGCAGTAGTTGGATTGCAAAGAGTTAAATCAGGACCAAGGCTGATAGAATAGGTATTAGTGATAACAAGAATATCTGTTTTAGGGCAAGAACCTGCTGAGTCAACACAAACCGCATATGTTCCCGGACCATTTACGGAGAAAGAATAAAAAGAAGAACCTAAACCGGAGGAAGCAACTTGAAGGACTCCGTTCTTATACCAGTTGTATGTTAGATTGTTGGCAGCAGCTGTTGCAGGTGCGAAATTTGGATTGATAGTAAAAGGTATGGTTTTTCCGCATAATGAAAAATCAGGTCCAAGGTTTGGTAATGGTCCCGGAGATCCGAAGTTACAGCCAGGGGAGAAGGATACATCGTCAATAGCAAAATCAACTCCGTTATTACAACCTGTAAGAGTGGTATTCTGAATGCTAATAGTTGCTGTTGCCGGTGGAGTTAAGCCAGAATTCCAAACGGCCGTAAATTGTATCCATTGTCCTGGAACACCTGGTGCAGAAATAGTAGAAAGGGTTGTTCCATTAATATTGAAGGCAAGGGTTCCGTAGGGCGTAAGATTATCCATGGAAGTAATCCATACAGAGAAATAATAATTGGTATTGGGGGTGATTGGAATATTAGATTGGCTCCATAGATTAATTCCGGATACACAAATACCATCAACCATTAACATATTTCCGGTTCCACTGGTATGATCACCAAATGTTGAAAATGCATTGTTGAAAACATTCGGATTTGTTCCAACATTAATCATTCCCGGGGTTGAGAAATTAGCTGTAGTTGGTGGATTAAAGGCTAGATATCCATTTGTTTGTGTGGGATCTGCCGTATAGGTCCAACCTGAATAACCTTGAGAAAAATCACCATTTGTAACAAGATTTTGTCCGTTCGATATGGTTCCTGAACAAGACTGGGCTTTTAATAAATTTGAATGCGTAAATGCAAGTATGGATAAACTACAGGCAAGAATTAACCGGTATATTTTCTTCATGTATAAATAAATTGGGTACAGAGAATTATGTTATAATTAAATTCGAATTACGAATATATTGAATATAGGGTTATACATTCAATGGAATTAGTAATATTAATAATTCCATTGAATGTATTAATTCTGATATACAGTCTATTATTGGAATGTTACATTGAAATGTTAACAGGAATATATTCCAGAAAGGAAAAATTTGACTCGATGTAATCATTGAATCACCCAAAACTCAGATTAAAATATTGTCTATTGTCATCTGACTGACACATTCTAAAGCAAGGCACATTTATCTTGCAAGAAATTAAACAAAGTCTATATGAAAAGATTTATAGTATTTATTTTGTTGAGCATCGGTATTCATTATGTTAGCGATGCACAAGAAGATGCGTTACGTCTTAAGCAATTTAATATTGAGAATGGAATTGCCTTGAAAGGGTATGATCCTGTGAGTTATTATTCAGGTAAACCTCTAAAGGGAAATCGAGCTTATATGTTTACGTACAAGTCCATCACGTATCTTTTTTCCTCTCAACAGAATCTGGAAAAATTCAAATCCAATCCTGCCGGGTATGAACCTATGTATGGAGGCTGGTGTGCCTATGCTATGGGTAAAAGTGGTGAAAAAGTTGAAGTAGATCCGGAAACGTTTAAGATCGTTCAGGGGAAAGTATATCTTTTTTACAATTTTTATTTCAATAATACATTAACGGATTGGAATAAGAACGAAGCTGAATTGAATAAAAAGGCAATGTTGAACTGGAACCAATATTTAAGTAAATGAAATAGTACAGGTACCAAAAAAATATTGCTATCTGTACTATCTGAAAAATTATTTTACCCTTGAATACGAGTATATGTTATCTCCTTTATAATTGATAAAATATGTCGTTAGAGAATCTGATGTGCAGGTGAATGCTGCAAATCCTGAAACAGCTTCTGCAAACTTAGTCATTTCCTTTTTGCTGGTAGGGCGGGTAGAAGAACCTGCGCCGGAAACAATATAGTCAACTGTTCCTTCTGGTTTCTGGTGTTGCAGATCATGTTCGTGACCAGCCAGGTAAAGATCTACTTTATATTTTTCAAGTCTCGGTTTTAAAACAGCAAGCATCTCTTCTGTATTTCCATGCTCCGAACCTGTAGAATAGACAGGGTGGTGACCAATAACAACTTTCCATTTTTCTTTAGAATTGGATAATAATTCATCCAGCCATTTCAATTGTTTGGTTGTGTCCTGTGTTCCTAGATCAGCATAGCGTTCTTTTTTCTTCTGATATTTAGCAATGAATGGATTCGTATCTAAATAAACGAAAAGAATAGATACAGAATCGTTAATTTTCTCAACCATACTATAATATCTTGATGGCATGTTCCAACGGCGACTTTTTTTGGAATAATCAATTTCCGCCTGAGGGTTACCTCTATAGTCATGATTGCCTAATATCACATACCAGTCTCTTTGCAGGTTGGCTCCACTGTAAACATTTTCAAATGAACTGTTCCATTGCGGGTCGTCAATACTAGCCACTCCGTTTTCGTAGAAGTTATCGCCCGTTGATATAATAAATTTTGGATGAAACTCTTCTGCATAGTTATTCATCTGTTCTCCGGTTTCTTTTTGATTGTATTCACCGGAGCGACCCCAATCACCGATAACAAAGAAATTATAAGATTTTTCAGGAAGGTTTAAAGTACTTTTATGAGCAACAACAGAAGTGCTATCTCCAGAAATTGTAGTGTGAGTTTTATCCTTACAGGACGAAATAGAAAGAATGCATATACTAGCTATTACTCCTAATTGTATAGATCGTAATTGTTTCATAATGATTTGGTTTAAATAGTATAAATAAAAAGAGAAGCCTTGGTAAAGGCTTCTCTAAAAAATGACAATTGGTATTAATTAATGTTGGTTACCAGTTCCATCTGTTGGATAGCATCCAAGATCTTTGTTCGGAGGAGTAACTGTAGCTTTAAGGTATGGATTTGATACTGCTGCCGTTGCATTTAAAGGCTGAACACTAGTATTACCCGCACCGATTGCAGGTGATCCTGCACCTAATCTGAAGTTATATGTACCTACATAGTTGATATCTCTTAATTGAGGTTGTGCTTGTGGTAATGGGAAGTTTACAAACTTTGGATTGTTTGCATACTGTAATTGCGGCGCATTATATGCTTGTCCTAAATTTGCAGGTGCAGTATAACCAGCAGGTAAGTAAGTACTAGGATTAGGAATATCAGTAGATTGTGGTACTGTAATATATCCTACTGGATAGAACTGATTTACCACGCTTAAAGAATCACCATAATTTAAAGTGTTTCCATAACGTAAATTTGCAGTATCAGCAATTGGATTACCAACAACTCTTAAACCATACTGACAGTTAACGTTAATGTTGTTATAAGCTTTACCTTCGGCACCTTGTTCGTAATCGATGTTTGCACCTCTTGCAGGGTCAATACTTCTCCATCCACCATTGATGAATGTAGAGTTGTACATCACTACGTTTGCTTCCGCTGATCCATAAGTACCTTTGTTAGATACTTTCTGACCGTTTTTAGCAGTTCCTACAAATAAATTGTATGCCATATCACCAACACCAGCATTTTTGATGTTGAATGCATCTCCGTCATCAAGAGCCATTTTCTCAATTGTATTTCTCATTAAGTGAAATTTACCACCTAATACTCTGATACAATCAGTTGTAGTACCATACCACCAAGAATCTTCCACGATTAAATAACCGTTCGGATTTTGGAAAATAATACCAAATAAGGCATCACCAGCGGAATAACCAGCCAATGGAGTTGTTCCATTATTTCCACCAACATAATCCATATGCGTCCATTTGATATCAATTAATTGACAATCAGTTTGACCTTGAATTCCACCCCATTGTGCAACAAATGCAGGATCTGATTCAGCTGGAATAGGAGTGTTTGGTTTTGTCATTGTAATACCTTTAACACCTGTGATATAATTTGGTGCAGATTCACTACCCAATGAAATAAAAGCACCGTGTACTACAAACATAGAAGTTGTATCAATACCTAATAATTTAACACCGCTTTGAATTACTAGTGTATCATTAAGAGGAATTGTTACTTGTCCTTTAAAGTAATATGTTTTTCCACTTACTAATGTACCTTTCACACTTCCTGTAAGCGTGTCGCTTGTAACATTTTGGCCTGATTGATACTGTGGTGTTGAAACATTCACTGTTTCACTGGAACTCTTTTTACAAGAGTAAAAGGCAGTTGCCAGAATGGCAGCAAAACCTAGTAAATAACTTTTTTTCATAGATTTGTTTTGTTTGTTTATAGTTATATTTATCGTTTTTAAAATTTATATCTAAGACCTACCAGGTAGGTTTGATTATAGGTTTCTTTTTGTACAAGTATAAATTTTGAAGAATGCTGATCGGGCAATGCGGCCAATCCAGTTTGATAAACATTCTTTTGTTTGATGATAAGCTCTAGAGGAGTATTCAAGAGATTTCCGATTTTTGCATATACCGAGAATTTCTTTGCAAACCGTTGTTCAATTGAAAAATCCAGTTGATTTGTTGCTCTCTGCCAGTAATCCAGGTTTAGGTATGGAGACACCTGAATGATTCTTGTTCCGGTGTAGACATACGCTAATTGAGTCTCAAAACCAGTTCTTTTATTATTGTACATCAAAGCAACATTCGCAACATTCGCAGATTGACCTTGTAAGGGTCTTGTTTGATTGACTGTTGTTGTTGTTTCCTGATTGGTTGCCGGGTCAACAAAATAATTCAGTTTCGTAGTGGTTATAGAGGAGTGTGTATAGGTATAATTGGAATTGATACCAAAATTTCCGAAGTATTTTGTTGCGACAAATTCAAATCCAAAGTTTGTGGCTGTTCCAAAGTTTTCCGGTAAAAGCTCAGAACCGGATGTGCCATTTTTTTCGTAAGCTATTTCAATTGGGTTTACCAATTTCTTATAAAAACCACCAATCAAGAACTGGTCTAGGCCCTTTCCGAATAGTTCATACCGCACATCAAAATTATGTGCGATCGTTGGCTTTACATTTGGATTACCACCTTCTGTATATACATCACCCAGAATTGCGTAGGGAACAATTTCAAAAAATGTGGGTCTGCTAAGCGATTCAAAATAAGAGGCACGTAAATTCTGTTTGTTATTTAACATGTATTTCAAGTGCACACTTGGCAATAAGTTGTAATAACTCACATTTCCATAAGCTCCAGGAAACAACTGCGGATTCATTACGGTTACATAGCCTTGATAGGTATGTTCGTAACGCACACCACCTAAGGCCTGGAATCTATTAAAGAAGAGCATTTTCATTTGAAAATAAGCAGCTCCGATATTTTCCTGTGCAGTATAAATATTCGGATTAGCCTGGCTTCCCTGAGCTGCCTGAGAGGATATGAAAAATAACTGATTTGGTGAAAGATTACCGTTGAAAGGTGGAACTGTTCCATTTACAAGTTTTGGCTCCAGATCATATTCGTTATAAAAATTACTTCTGTATTTATGTCTGTATAATCCACCTGCTGAAAAATCAATATGGAATTTACTTGCAATAGGACTCAGGGCTGTAAAGATCTTGTATGGATCCCAGTTTAAATTACCATATACAGTATGGTCATCATCAACGTTACTCTGCCATTTTCTATAAAAATGGGTATATATCGTTGTCGGACTTTGTGTTTCTTGACCCGCCGAGTTTTTTGATACGTTATGTACGGTTGCAAACTCAGACCAATCTGGAATATTATTTTTTGCAATAGAGTAAACTAAAGAACAATTTGTTGTAATGCTGCTCTTCCAAAATTTATTTTCGCTTTGTAATGTTGTATTTCCAATACTTTGTTGCATCAGCCTTGATCTATCTAAAATATACACATTGCCTGTACCAAATCCATTTCTTCCTATTGACAAGGAAGTATCAACAGTATGACGGGTTTGTAATTCATTCATCTGCATGTAAACACTATATAGACTCACCTTATGATTTTCATTAAATACATAATCAATTTTGGCATGACCGGCCATTCTTGTTTGTTGGGTTGAATAGGTTCTGGTATATATATCATCAAATGATGGTGTATTGCCAGGAAGTGGCTCAGATTCCGGAACAAAATAGGTGCTTTTAGCTCCTCTGAATGTGTTTTGATAGCTTCCTGCCAGTACGATACCTAATCGGTTTTTTATAAACCGTTTTCCCATAGATATTCCGCCGACAGTAGTCATAGGACCACCTCCAATATTTAGGAATGGTATAGGCTTAGTTATATCATGATAATTAAAATTGGTATAAGAAAAATCTGTTGATTGCGCAATATAGTTTGGTCCATGAATCTGGTTAGGGTCTTTCATTTGTAACGAATGAACATCAAACTGAGAATACCCTCTGTTAAAAAAAGCACCCGCTAAACCGCCACCACCATTGAGATTCAGGAAAGGTTTGTTCGGGGCACTTTTCATTACCATATTCACAGCACCACCAATCGCATCTCCCTCCATACTTGGGGTTAGTGCTTTGATTACTTCAAGGCGTTCTAGTATATCCGAAGGAAACATATCCATTGGAACATATCTGTTTTTGTTGTCAGGACTAGGAATTTTCACTCCATTTACGAGTGTATAATTATATCTTGGATCCATGCCCCGTACAATGGCATAACGCCCTTCACCATTGCTGCTTCGTTCAATCGATACACCTGATACACGTTGCAGTACATTGGCTACTGTAATATCTGGGGACCTTTTTATAGCATCAGCCGATACTATATTCAGAACATTATCAGAGTTTTTCTCGGATGCTCTCGCAGCTGTATCCGATTCTGCATGGTGTAAAGTTTTTCCGCTAATAATGACTTCTTCTGTATGTTTTACCTGAAGTGCAAAATCAAACGTATATTTGTCGGATTGTTCACCAATTGAGATGGTTTTTTCCTGTTCCAGATACCCTACATAATGGACAATGATTGTATATTGTCCTAAGGGAACATTTTGGATGACATAATTTCCATCGAAGTCGGTTACTGATCCCAACGATGGGTTTTCCTTGATTTTTACAAGAGCTCCTATGATCGGTTCATTCGTATGAGCATCTTTAACGGTTCCTTTTATTACTGCTGAATAAGTGAAATAGGTAACAAAAGAAAGTAATAGGGTAATGGTGTACTTAATTGCAGAATTCATATCTGCAAATTTGCTTCATAGTTATAACCGCATGATTATGGAGATGTAATGGAACTGTTAACAGAAAATTATTATTACAGAATTGGGGAACATTCTGTTAACATTAAAAAAATATTGAGTTTACATTGAACTCTGATTTCTACTAACAGTATTTTATATGATCAAGATTGACTGATGTTTAAATATTTTATTGAGACATTTATTTTCAATAATGAATGACGTTTCATAAAAAGTGATGCAAAACCTTTTTATGAGATAGGAAGTATAAATACTATTTTGTGAATTTTTATGCTGAATAAAAAACTAGTAGAAAAATTATTAGGGGATAAATTTCAGAAACAGCTGCAAGCTTTATTCTTCAAATCTGTTAAGAATACTTATGCATGACAGATTTGAAGAATTCAAAATGAAAATTTTATTTGTTAATTCTGTTCGATATAGCCTTTTATTTTATTCTCAATCATTCCGCATGGTATCAGAAAAGACTTTTCCGTAATTGTAAAAGTTGCTATTTGTCCGTTTATAAAATAAATACCTTTAACAATTCCGAGCGGAGTGGGTAAACTGAATGATCCAGTGGTATTATCACCTGTAAACTCAGCATGCTCTACATTTGTAATAGCAGTCTTTGCTTTTAAAACCAAGGAATCCGGTGTATCAGTGAAATTAATATTGAAAGAGCATAGTGACATAATTGATTCAGTTTTAAGAAGTTTTATTTGGATACGATTAAGAAGACAGTACAATTTAACGATACAAAAAATAAAAACATTTCAGGACAAGCTCAATAGTTTCATTAATGATAATTAATAATGGCAGCTTTGCCATCATCACCTCCAAAGGCAAGTTCGGCATAACTTAAATGAAATTCAGTTGCAGCAATTACAGTTTTTAAATGCTCAATCAATTTTTGTCGAATGATATCACCATCATCGGATGCATCATAACCTTCTTTACTTCCGTCCGGAATGATGAAAAAAGTAAAATAATTATTTATCAGGCTTTCTTTGATTTCGGTCAGTAATTTTGAACCACTACTGGCCTCCATGTATGTTTTAAACAATTCAGCTGCTTTTTGCCTGATCAATTCAAGTGTATTTCTATCATTGCAGGTAATTATAAGTACATGGTGCTGAATATTTCTCATTTTAATGATAATATCATTTTTTTACAATTCGTATGTAAAGATGGCTTCATTGTTTCAAAATAAAAAATAAAAGAATAATCTAAAAATTAAATATATCTTAGAATATAATTTATCAGGTAATAAATAGTTTATTTACGCTATTTTGATAAAATAATTGGACTTATTTTGTTTTACAGGAATTGAATTTATATTTTAAGTTATACAAATAGTTATAAATACATTTACTGAAATTGTCCTATGATGCAAGAGATAAGTGCAATAATCAGAGCTTCTAAGTTTGATGATGTTCAGGATGCTTTACACGCTATTGGAGTTGAATTTTTTATTTTTTATGATGTCAAAGGAGTTACGTTTACAAAAGAGCAAAAAGGATCTTATCGTGGAACGACGATTTATGATTCGAGTTCCATATCGCGCAGAAAAATAGAAATTATTGTACCTGAAATAGATGCGTCAGAAGTAGTGGATTGTATTAAAAAGGCTGCACATACTGGTGTGGCTGGTGACGGAAAAATCTTTGTTAAAGACATCCGTACCTCAATCCGAATAAGTATCTAAGGCCCCCCAACCTGTACCCTTTATTTATTAATTATACTTATTCATTTCATCTTATGACAGAAGTACCTTATGAAACAATGGATACTCTGTTGCTATTAAAGCAACAGATGATGGTTGATAGTCTGAATTCAGCTCAGGCGGCACTTAACGATTCTCTTCATGCCACGCAGGCAATCATGTACAAAACACGCACAGAGCTTGAACTCACAAAAGATACCTTGTCAAGTTCTTCTTTTAAATCCAATAATATATGGATGATGGTTGCTACTGCTTTCGTATTTATTATGCATTTGGGTTTTGCAACCCTTGAGTCTGGTTTGACTCAAGTTAAAAATACCACGAATGTATTGTTTAAAAATACGATTGTTCCTTGTATTGGTATTTTAACACATGCATTATGTGGCTTTAATTTGATGTATCCGGGGTTTGAATTGGGAACATCAATGGATTTTATTGGGTTTAAAGGTTTTGGTATTGAACTTCCTTTAGGAGGAGAAACCTATTCCTATAACTTTGGTATGACCTTCTGGACAGATTTTCTGTTTCAGGCAATGTTTGCTGCAACGTCTGCAACTATTGTTTCAGGTGCCGTGGCAGAACGAATCAAATTGTTCAGCTTTATGATTTTTGCTGTTGTGTTTACAGCGTTTATCTATCCGGTAATTGGAAGCTGGAAGTGGGGTGGTGGCTGGTTGAATACGATCGGGTTCCATGACTTTGCCGGATCTACGTTGGTTCACTCTGTCGGTGGTTGGGCGGCTCTTGCAGGTGTCTTATTACTTGGCGCAAGGCATGGCAAATATGATAAAGGAAAAATAAAACCAATTCAGGGACATAATATGACATCGGCTGTTATCGGAACATTTCTTCTCTGGTTGGGCTGGTTTGGTTTTAATGGAGGATCCGTTTTATCCGCAGAACCTGGAATTGTTTCAAGAGTACTTGTTACGACTTGCCTTGCAGCATCTGCTGGAGGAGTTGCTGCTGCATTTACTATCTATTCTGTTAATAAAAATTTTGACTTAACAATGGTATTGAATGGAATTTTGGCCGGACTTGTAGGCATTACTGCCGGAGCAGATCAGATGGGCGTGATAGATGCTGTTGTGATTGGCTTAGTTAGCGGTACAATTGTAGTGTTTTCAGTCTTTATGTTTGATAAAATAAAAATTGATGATCCGGTTGGAGCACTATCAGTGCATCTTGTCTGCGGTATATGGGGAACCTTAGCCGTTGGATTATTGGGTGAGAAGGCTGGAGTAGATCAGATTGTTGCGCAAGGGATAGGTGTTTTATCCGTTGGTGTTGCCGCATTCAGCTTTTCGTTTATTACATTTTTTATCATGAAGCAAACGATGGGTATTCGAGTAAGTCTGGAAGAAGAGATTTATGGCTTAGATGCGAAAGAACATTATATGGAGGCCTATCCGAATTTCATGACAAAGTAAATTGAAATGATACATAGTACTCAGTAATGCAAGAAGCTCCATCATAATTTATTGATGGAGCTTCTTGCATTACTATTCCGTTTGAAAACTATTTGCCGGGATTATAGATTAATATGTATATTTTCTATCGGCTTATTTTTATCTGCATAGCGATGTGTAAGACTAAGTAACAAATCAATCAAATGCTTTGTGAAGTCAGTTAAAATATCCATTTGTTCAGGCTTAATTCTTCTTGCTTTTTTATACAGGAATAAGTTATTGTTAATACATTCTATTCTAAATCCTTTATTTTTTTCAAAAAAGCGTATAACAGGTTCCTCAAAGAAATTCCTGATCGAGGTCTCATCCGGACCAGTCAGCATATAGTAATAAGAGAAGGCATCGTATTCATCAAAATTGATATCCCTGTATTCGGATTGATGTCCATGATCGTCGAATGCATCCGGTTCAATATAAAAATCGGGTATTTTAAATGTGTCAAAATAGAAGAAAGCATTTGTCATCTTTCGTTCCTGAGTTCTTCCAGCATTTTCATAATGCATGATAGAATCACCGATTTCAAGAATAAAGCCTTTATATGTACCCTTTATAACGTTTTCCTGCATGCGAATATGAATATTTTTCGAATGCAGAAACGGACTTAATTTGGAAATATTGGTTACAATCCTTGGGTCAAAATCATACGCTATTTTAAAGGCGTATTTTTTTAAATCTTCTTGTCTTGGTTTTAATATAACCGGAGTATCAAGCATTCTCTTTGAAGCCAATGGATGATCACTTAGATGCTGATGATAGTCAAGGCCTGTTAAGTTTATTTGTCCGCCTTTTCGTTGAATATTTTCTTCATGGTAATATAGATGTTCAAGAAAAGTATGATCCACAATTTTTGTTTTTGAAAAGTCAAATGTTACGTTGGAATATTCCGGTAGTTTAAGTAAGTGTTTTTTTACTCCCGTATAATTTGAAAAAACGGCAGCATCGTAGAGATGCAATACATATTGATTTACTTCTTTTTGTTCCAGTTCTGCCTTTGTTTTAAATAAACTTTTAATATTTGCTCCATAATATAGGTGCAAAGCAATTTCTGTTATTATACCAGCTAAAATTCCCCATAGTAAATTACTAAATAGGCAAACCAACATGGTAATAAGAAATACTACCAGTTGCTCAAAACCTATGGTATATGTTTTTGAAAACTGTTTGGGAGACGCCAGTTTATAGCCCAGATAAATCATAATAGCAGCCAGGGCAGTTTGCGGAATAAGGCGAATGATAGAACCACCGCCAACAACGATAAGAAGTAGAAATACTCCATGGAAAAAATTAGACCATGAGGTTTTGGCTCCATAGCTGACATTAATCAATCCTCTTTTTGCGTCTGAGATCATTGGAAGACCACCAATCAAAGCGAGTAAAGAATTCCCGGCACCTATTGCGAAGAGATCTTTATTCAGCCTGGATTTTCTTTTTTCAGGATCTGCCATTTCAATGGCTTTTGAACTTAATAAAGATTCAAGACTCCCGGCTAAAGCAATCATTATGATGTATTGAAGGGATGTGAATGATATCAATTGAGAAAAATCAGGAAAGGTTATTCCTGCTAAGAAATTCTCGGGCAGTGCAACAAGGTATTGTTTAGCAGAATCTGTTGATTGATTTAATCCTGCATAGATTCCTAATGGAATAGCAATGATAATGACAATAAGCGGAGCGGGGATATAATGTGTCCACTTATATTTTAAATGAGACATACCAAACATAATGATAAGGCAAACAATCCCGATGCACGTTACAGCAATATTCATATTCTGAATTGACCTGGGGATTTCAAGTATAAGATCAATGGTGCTTTTCCCAGTCGGAATTACACCTAAAAGTAAATGGATCTGTTTTAAAGCAATTGTAATTCCGAAGCTGGCCATCATGCCTAACACTGCTGATGCTGGAAAGGAGTCTCCTAAAGCACCGAAGCGTAGAAAAGCAAAAAGAATCTGTACAATTCCGGCTACAAACATACAAGCCAGTACAAACGGGTACGCCGTATGCAAATTTCCATGGATACTGAATGCATGCACGGCTCCTAACAGAATTACACATAGTCCGCTTGCTGGGCCTTTAATATCTACATGCGTACCGGCAATAAAGGTTATAAAAAAACTACCTATTAAAGCAGTATAAATACCTGATACAGCCGGAAAGCCGCTTGCGATAGCGATTCCCATTGATAAGGGCAATGCTATAAGCGAAACCACAAAAGCTGCAATTAAATCTTGACTTACATTCGATTTTAGGGAGCTTAAATTCGCGGCAGGATTCAGTATTTTATTAAACCAATAATTTCGCTTTACTGAGTCGTGTTCCTCTGCTTCAAAGATTAATTCTTCATTTATCTGTGCTATCATTTTGTTAATAAAGGGGCGGAATTAACAACGTATTCGTCTGCGATTATAAATTATTAAATAATTGATTGAACACAAAAGAAATTGAATAAAAATAAGTCGTCAGGCCTTTATTTTCTGTTTTTTTAATAAAAAATATAATTATATAAATAATTTGATACTTGAAAATACAATAATGCTTTTAACTCTATACGACAAGCTCTATATTTGATTGTTGTTACTATTTTTCAATTGGAATATTAACGATTTTATTCTTTATCGATTATAAACTTAATTTTCAATTCAGATGTCTTTATCAAGACTAACTTACAATCTGTCGAAAGATTCAACAAAAAATTCTATCTTTAAACTAGGTTATTTATACATTAATAAGCTTATATGAAGTTCTATTCACTTGTTTATACAAGTCTTATAGTTTTCTTTAGTTGTTTATTTTATTTTCCGGTTGCTGCTCAAAAGACTGCTGCCGGATGGATGTATATGTATTCTTTTGATGGAAATGCATACGACGTAGGCCCGAATCGCAATCATGGTGAAATGGTTGGTAATGTAGTATCCTGTCAGGATCGTTTTGGGCGTGCAAACAAAGCATTACGTTTTGATGGTGTTAACAGCTATTTACGCATTCCATTCTCTGGTTCATCAAATCTGCCGGTAGCGAATTTTACATATACTCTTTGGGTTTATATAGATAAATTTGCAGAAACAAACTTATGGGAATCTGTAGGTACAAATAAGTATTCACCGATTTTTTGTAAAACAGAAACTTCTCCGGTATTTCAATATCGTTTTGGAGCAACAGAAAAAGGTTTTTATTTTGATGGTGGCGAGGAGGGAAACTCTAAAGGACTTTATACTTCAAATAACCTTGCTTTAGTCCCTGGTAAATGGAATATGGTCTGCGTTTCTTATAATGGGTATGTAATGAAACTTTTTCTTAATGACAGAATGATTTCTTCAACAACTATTTCAACAACCTTTATTGCAAATCAACAGCCCCTTATTATTGGTTGTGATTTCCCCGGGCAGGCCAGTTATTTTTCAGGTATGATGGATGATTTCAGTATATGGGAGAAGTTCTTAACAGAAGAGGATGTTAAACAGATTTATACTATTCAATCTAAAAACCCTTTTATCCCGCCGGTTATTTCAGTTCCTGTTAAAAAAGATACGGCTGTTGTTTCCATTCAAACTAAAATTGATGTAACGGACACAACAAAACTTAATAATCCTGCTAACACTATATTTGAAGTTTCAAAAGGAAGTACTGTGGTACTTAAACACGTTTTATTTGTTCAGAGTAAAGCAGAATTATTGTCTGAGTCCTATTCTGAATTGGATAAATTAGTCGCCACTTTAAAACAATACCCGGATATGGTTATTGAAGTTTCCGGTCATACGGATAATCAGGGAAGCAGGGATCTTAATGTGAAATTATCTGAAGAGAGAGCTATTACTGTTAAAGATTACCTCGTTAATCATGATATTGAATCCAGGCGAATCAGCTGCAAAGGATACGGACCTGATAAACCAATCAGTTCAAACAATACCGAGGATCAGAGGAGATTGAATAGGAGAGTGGAGTTTAAGATCATTCAGATGTAGTAGCTTTAAAATCCGGGTAAATAAAAAAGCCTTCCATACCGGAAGGCTTCTTTATTTAACTATTAAACAATCAATCAAAAGAAATTATTTCTTCTTGCCTTCAAGAGTAACTTCTAAAATTATTTCATCAGAAAGTACCATGTCTTTCATAGTGCTTTTGTATGATACACCATATTTTTGACGATCAAATACCAGTTTTCCTTTTGCTGTAGCAACACCTGCAGTTGTATCAACTGTAATGTCTGTTACTTTTTCTTCATTTGATTTACCACGTACAGTTAATTCACCTGTTGCAGAATTTCCTTCAACAGTTTTAATTACAAATGTAGCTGTAGGAAAAGAATCTACTGCAAAGAATTCCGGAGAAGAAAGGTGTTTTACCAAATACTCTTTTGGATGTTCTTTATTGTAATTGCTGTCTGTTGGATTAATAGATTTCATGTCTGCAGTAAATGTACCGGATACTAATTGAGTTCCTTTCAATACAAAATCACCTTCAGTTACTTTAAGTGTTCCGAAATGTTTGTGTGCTTTAAGCATTTCACCTTCCCACATTGCACTAGATCCTTCAGGAGCAACTGTGTATGTAGCTTCTGCTGCAGTAGTATCAACCATTGTGGCTGTTTCAGCTGGTTTGTCAGATTTGCAAGCGATCATAGATGCCGCAACAAGAGAACTGATAAGAAGTAATTTGATTTTCATAGTTGTTTTAGTTTATATTTATTTAGATGGTTTATTGATTCATGTTCAAACATGTAATATTGCAAGTTTATAAAAGCAAAGCTGTAATTCCAAATTTTTAATTAATAGTGTTGATTTTTAAAATATTAATGGCTGATTAAAAGTCTTAACAAGACCAAAGTTACAGAAATTTCGATAAAAATTACTGAATTGAAATTATTCAAATAATAATTTCAATTCAGTTGCCTCTGAAGGTTTCATTCTACCAGCAAGGATCAATCTTAATTGTCTTCTTCTCAAAGCACTGGCATACAGTTCTTTTTCTCTATCTGTTTCCGGTATAACTTCCGGAATAGGTACAGGCTTCTTATTCTCATTTAATGCGACAAAAGTGAAAAAAGCTTCATTGCTTTTTATTTTCTTTTTCTGAACAATATCTTCGGCCCAAACTTCTATGTGAACTTCCATGGAAGAATGAAAAGCTCTTGTCACTTTTGCCTGAAGGGTTACAATGTTTCCCAGTGCAATCGGTTCTTTAAAGGAAACATTATCAACAGATGCCGTTACTACACCATTATTACAATGTCTTAAGGCACAAATTGCCCCTACAACGTCCATCAGATACATCAAACGACCACCCATAAGGTTATTTAAGGTATTGGTATCGTTTGGTAAAACCAGTTCTGATTTTATAACAATGGATTCCTGGGGATACTTTCCTTTTACTGTGTTCATGATTTAGATATTTTAGGTGCCCATCCATCTTTTCCAACCAAAGGAACAAAACGGAATTCGCCACACTCTTCCTGTTTAATTTCGGTTTCGCTCACTTTTGTTAAACGAAGCATTTTCTGTGTTTTCTGATCTCCGACTGGAATAACGAGAATTCCGCCAGTTTTTAATTGTTCCAGTAATTTCTGAGGTACATAAGGAGCGCCTGCCGTTGCAAGTATGCGATCATAAGGGGCAAAACGCGGTAATCCTTCACTGCCGTCTCCACAAAAGAATTGGGCAGTATAGCCAATCGATTGCAGCATTTGTTTTGACTTTTCAGAAAGGGATTTATGATATTCAATCGTGAAAACATTAGCTCCCATTTCTATAAGAACGGAGCATTGATACCCAGACCCAGTCCCGATTTCCAGAACTTTCATGCCGGGTGATACTTTTAACAGACTTGTCTGTGAAGCAACGGTATAAGGCTGAGAAATAGTTTGTCCTTCCCCAATCGGAAACGCTTTATCCTGGTATGCGTGTTCTAAAAAAGCATTATCAAGAAATATATGTCGAGGAACCCTTTCAATGGCCTGTAATACGATTTCATCCTGTATTCCTTTGTCTCTTAAGGTTTTTATAAGCTTTCTTCGCAGTCCCTTATGCAAATAAGAATCTTCAGGCATTGGTATTTTACTTAAAATATAAATATTTTGAATACTAAAATAGTTCTACTTCTCGGGATTTAATAATTTAGGGCACAAAATAGATATTGATATCGAATAATAAATTTTTGAAAGACCGTTGAAAAGATCCTATTATAGTTTTTTACCCGCATCAACAGATTTTATTGCTTCCGTATTATCCTGGATCGTTTTCTTCTTTACACGAAAACATTTACTGGATGAAGGGGCAGCTCAATTCAATCTTCCATTAATAATAAATTCACTCGTAATAGGTGTATTTTGGGTGGTATTGCTTGCCATGGCAGGATCCTATACAGATGTTTTTGGAAAAACCCGTATCAGAGAATTATTTAAAGGATTCAATTACACACTTATAGGTGTGGTGATTATTTTCTTTACTCTATTACTAGATGATGAAGGGGTACATCAATACAAAGAATACTACAAAACCTTTACAGCCTATTTTTGTATTCAGTTTTTGTGTCTTTCATTTTCTAAGATTATTGTCTTTACGTACTTAAGAGAGAGTATATCTTCCGGTAAAATCCATTTTAATACATTATTGGTTGGTTCAGGAGTTGCCGCAAGAAAAGTGTATGAAGAATTGCTGTTGAAAAAGGACGTATACGGATACTCATTTATTAGTTATCTACCGGTATCCAGCATACATAGAGATGAATGTAAGACCGTCTTACGTAGCATCGGAGATATTTATAGAATAGGCACTATCATTCGACGCTGTGAAATTGACAGAGTAATGATTGCTTTGGAAAAAAATGAACACCCATACCTGGAAGATATTTTGGGTAATATTGAAGGACTAGAAGTTACCACTTGTATTATTCCTGAGAATTATCAGTTGATACTGGGTTCGGTAAAAGTAAAACATATCTTTGATTTTCCGTTACTTGAAATAAATCAGGATCTTATTCCTGTTTGGCAAAAAGTTTTGAAACGAGGTATTGATATTTTTTCTTCACTGATTGTACTTATTCTTGGCTTGCCATTCCTTACTATTCTGGCAATTATTACAAAACTGAGTTCCAAAGGTCCTGTATTTTATTCCCAGGAACGTATTGGCAAAGATTCAGTGCCTTTTAAAATCATTAAATTCAGAAGCATGTACATTGATTCTGAGAAAAGAGGGCCAGAACTGGCAAACGATAAAGATAGTCGCATTACTCCTTGGGGTAAAATAATGCGAAAAACCCGTTTAGATGAATTTCCACAATTTTACAATGTATTGATAGGAGATATGTCTTTGGTCGGTCCACGGCCTGAGCGTCAATATTTTATTGACCAGATTATTCAAAAAGCACCTTATTACAAACATTTACACAAGGTACGTCCGGGTATTACATCATTGGGTCAGGTAAAATTTGGCTATGCTGAAAATGTAGATGAGATGATTAATCGGTTAAAATACGATATATTGTACATTGAAAACATGTCTTTATCTTTAGATATCGAAATTATGTTGGATACTGTTCTGATCATGTTTCAGGGAAGAGGAAAATAAATAATAACCAAATAAATAAAATTACGTTTCTTAAATTATTCTGCATTCATGTTTACTGGGATTATAGAGAGTTTGGGAATTATTGAAGAAATCCGGGAAGACAACGGTAATCTGAATATAACAATCCGTTCTTCCATTTCAGCAGAATTAAAAATAGATCAAAGTCTTTCACATAATGGGATTTGCTTAACAGTTATTCATCGCACTGATTCTTCGCATACCGTTACAGCTATTCAGGAAACAATTCGTAAGACTACTATCGGAGATTGGAAACAAGGGATGCTTGTTAATCTGGAACGAGCCATGCCCGCAAATGGAAGATTCGATGGGCATATTGTTCAAGGTCATGTAGATCAGGTTGCTACGTGTATAAAACGATTTCAGGATAATGGAAGCTGGATATTTACCTTTCAATATGAAGAATCTTTTGGTAATATTACGGTTGAAAAAGGATCAGTTTGTGTCAATGGAATAAGTTTAACTGTATTTGATTCGCAAATAAATTGCTTTTCAGTTGCAATAATACCCTATACCTTTGAGCATACATCAATAAAAGAATGTAATATTGGAACGAAAGTGAATATTGAATTTGATATTATCGGGAAGTATATGTCCAGGCTTGTTTCAAAAATTAAATAGTTAATAAATTAGAATTTTAATAATCAATAAATTAATATTTTAACCTTAGTGTACCCATGGATTGTTTAATTGTAGATGACGACGAAATGTCTCGAATGCTGGTTCGTCAATTAGTACAGCAATCTTCTCAACTTACCGTTGTGGGAGAATGTAAAGATGCAATGGAAGCAGTAAATTTTTTGAAACAACAACCGGTTGACATTTTGTTTCTGGATGTTCACTTACCTGATATGTCGGGTTATGAATTGCTTGATACACTTGCGGACAAGCCTTATGTTGTTATGATTACCGGCAGCAAGGAACATGCTATAAAAGCGTTTGACTTAGGTGCTGTTGATTATCTAGTGAAACCAATCACACTTCCCCGTTTTCTTCAGGCTGTAAAAAGAGTTGAAGAACTAAAAGCTGAAAAAGCGCTGCCGGATAATGCTACAGATATATTTGTTAGAAGTGAAGGACGAATTGTTCGTTTGGATCTTGAAGCAATGTTGTATGTAGAAGCCTTAGCAGATTATATTATTATCTATACGGCTGATGGTAATAAACATATTGTACATTCTACGATGAAAGGTTTTCAGGATCGATTACCGGAAAGGAGATTCTCCCGTATCCACCGTTCCTATATCGTTAGTATACGTAAAATTGATACGATTGAAAACCAATATGTATTGATTCAAGGACGTTCATTACCAATAGGCGCTTCTTATAAAGACAACTTCAATTCGAAGTTGAACCTGCTTTAATTCTATTTTCAATACCCTGCTGGATGAAACAGATCAGCAGGGTACTGCAAATACCTACGATGGCACCACATAGTATATCGCCCGGAAAATGCACGCCCAGATATACTCTGCTCAGCGCAACAATTGTAGCCCAAAGCCAAAGCGCATTCATGAAAATTTTCTTCTGGAATACCTGTTTTTTATAGAAGAATAATGCAACTGCAAAGGTGTTGGCGGCATGGGATGATACAAAGCCAAATTTACCCCCACAAATATCTTTTACCAATAATAACTTAGGATATACTTCGGGGTCGTGGCAAGGTCTTAACCGTTCAACCAATGGTTTGAAAAAGGCAGATGCTGTCTGATCAGCAAGTGTAATGCAGCATACAATCAGGAATAAATTAAGCCAGATTTGTTGCGGTGCAGATTTATACAATAGGATCAGCAATACTGCATATAAAGGAATCCATGTAAATCTTTCAGAACAGAATATCATAACATCATCCATCCATTCAGATTTTAATGAATGATTTATCCATATCAGTACATCTGTATCAATTTTCTTTAGTATTTCAATCATAAATTATATTATAGTGCAAGCCAGTCCGGCTGTAGCTTAAGCCATTCCAGCGTTTCAGCTTCTTTACTTCCTTCTTTTACTTTCAGATCATAGGCCCAGTTCGCTTCCGGTGGCAGACTCATCAGAATAGATTCAATGCGTCCATTTGTATCCAATCCAAACTTGGTTCCTTTATCATAAACAAGGTTAAATTCAACGTATCTGCCTCTTCGGATTTTTTGCCAGATTTGTTCTTCTTCCGTAAACGATTTGTTCTTATTATCAGCAATAAGTTTTACATATAGTTTTGGAAATAAATAGCCTAATGAACAAACAAAGTTGAATAAATTTTCTTTATCAATAGGTGCTTGCTCTCCCAAACGATCAAAGAAAATACCGCCTACACCTCTGGATTCTCCACGATGTTTAATATAAAAATACTTATCGGCCCATATTTTGAATTCCTGATAGAAAGAAGCATGAAACAGATTACAGGTTTCCTGTATTTGCTGATGAAACCATATTGCTTCTTCTTTTACCACATAGTGGGGTGTAAGGTCTATACCACCACCAAACCACCAGGTTCCGTTAGTCATTTCAAAATAACGTATGTTCATGTGTATGATAGGAATCCAGGGATTGGTTGTATGCATCACGATGGAGACGCCAGTTGCATAAAAATCTGCTTTGTTCAGCTTAAGTGCATGTAACACTACATCGGGCATTTCTCCATGTACAGCAGAAAAATTCACACCACCTTTTTCAATATAATTTCCTTTGGTAAGAACACGTGATCTGCCACCACCGCCTTCTTCTCTGTTCCATATATCTGTTTGAAATACTCCTTTTTCATCAGCGTTTTCAAGTTGCTGACAAATGTGATCCTGTATTTCCCGGAATTTATTTTCGATGATTTCTTTTGTAACCATATACTATTAGAATGGATAACCAATACTGAAATTCAATATAGGCTTGTTATAAAGTGTTTTCTTTTCAAATAATACAAAGCGATTTTCTATTGGATTTCCCGGATCCCAGGCTTTGACTGCCAGATCAAAACGAACGATTATGAATGTAAAGTTCAAGCGGGCACCAACACCTGTTCCAACTGCAATCTCCGGTATAGACTTAAAATATTTAAAGTCAGATCCTGGTCGGGTTGCATCTTTAATGGTCCATATATTTCCTGCATCAATAAAGTAAGCCCCTTCAATAAAACGATAAATTTTACTGCGTAATTCAAAGCTTGTTTCCAGAATCATATTACCGGGCTCTTCATAGGTATAGTTCGGATCCTGATACGAACCTGGCCCTAAACGTCTATAGGGCCACGCTCTGTTTGAGTTGGCTCCTCCGGTAAAAAAATATTTTTCGTAGGGTAATACAAACGAACCACCGCCTCTTAATCCAGTAGCTCCAAAGGGTCTTGAATAGCCAACATTGGCACGCATAGCAAAGGTTGTTTTTTTATCAATTGGTTTGTAATATCTGAAATCAATCTGTATCCTATAATATTCGTAGTATTGAAGCCCAAATAAGCGCCCGGGTGCCTCGTGTGTTAAATATTTACTCACCAGGTTGGGGATTAAACCACCCAACTCAATTGAAGGCCTAAAAAAGAAGGATGGGGTTTGTTTGCCAAGACTCGTATTACTATAGGTATAACTAAAATTCATGTTTGTAACGATTGACGGTAAAAAGCTTACATACAGTTTATTTCCTTCTGCTTTCAAATTGTCAAGATAGTCTGTAAAGGCAGCCAGATTAATATGGCTATTAATCACGTTAATATCGATAGGGGAGAATGTAAAAAAAGAGTTCTCACCTTTTTGCCATAAATATTGAAACTGAGATCTGAAACCGTATCGATCGTACTCCGGGCGCTGCACAGAGTTATATCCAACAATGATCCGGCTTTTAGGGTTGAATTTTGATGCTGTAAAACGCAACCGTGTAGGAACCAATAATTGAGGAAGGGTTAAGCTGGCATTGATGCCTGTTTCAATAGTTTGCAGCCTCGTTTTATTATCAAGTACCGAGGCTTGTCCTTCTACTCCATAACGGGCGTTGATATCAAACATTTCATAATTGCCAAAGATGTTTCGGTTTTTAAAGTTAACATTGAAAAAAGGTCCGGGAATAACCCCTTGCACCATGTTCATACCATACTCCTGGGTAATTTGATATTTTTTCAGCGGACTGGTATAGATTAACATGTTCAGTTTGGATGAATCTTTTTTTACCATGTTAATATTTACAAACCGATACATATCCAGTGAACCGAGCTGTTGTTGCGTTCGTTGCATAGAATCCTGCTTGAAATAGCTTCCTGATTTCAAGCGTATTTTACCATCCAGAATTTTATAATTGTATTTTTTTCCGGTTGAACAATATTGAACACCATCATAGTTAATAGTGTCCTTGGATCTGAGTGCTGCCGAGTCATTAGGATTAACTCTTGGAATAAACTGGACTTTATTTAACGTATAACGAATGTGATTACCTTCTTCCGGTTGTATAACCTGTACGGTCATTTTGATGGTATGATTGCTTCCGGTTGTATCTACTAGGAAATTAACGTACTGACGTGTAAAATCATAGTATCCGTTATTCTTTAATAATTTATATATCAGTTCACGTTCTTCATTGATTCTGGTTTCATCGTAATTTTCCAGATTAATAAGTTTTGACCCTTTACTTTTTATAACCAGATTATAAATTACTGTATCTGGAATATCATAAGCTATTTTATTGTATGAATAGACAGGACCTTCATGAATTTTATAGGATACAAAGGCCATCCGCCCAAGCGTATCAATTTTATACGTAACGGAATTTCGAAAATATCCTTTACTGCTCAAATAGGTTGAAAGTTGCTTACTCGAATAATGAATAACGGAAGTATCCAATATGGATGGAAATTCTCCGAAAGAACTCATCATCCAGTTTCCTTTTGTAAGTGTAGTTGTCAACCGGGTTAATTTTTTCTTTTCAGTTTTTTTAATTGCCTGATATCGTTTATCGGAATATGATTTCTTGGATAGCCTTTTATCAAAATGTTCCTGTGTGTGGCGTATGTTTGCTTTAATGTAAGCCGTATCGTAAAACGATTTTCCCAAATAATGAATGGTTAAATAAGGGGTAAGGCCAAGAAATTTATATTGTGCTTTTTGTTTCAGCAATGCCTCCAATTCGGTTGTGCTGATATGTTTGTGGCCTTTAACGCTTTGGGAATAAAGCAAGTATTTCCCTTTGTACTGCGGATCGGCAGCAAAATAAGTAATAGTTGGTTTACATCCGGAAAACAGAAGGATTGCGACTATGAAGGTAAAGACGTAATATAGCAGCTTCAATATTTTCGTAAGATGTTAAATAAACAGACCGTAAAATTCACTAAATCTCTTCAAAATAAGAAATTTCGCAGAGAATATAGCCAATTTATTGTAGAAGGTGAAAAGTCTGTTCTTGAAGTACTGGATTCGGATTTTATTGTTCATAAGTTATTGGTTACAAATCATTTTTTTGATAAGTATGAAAAGAGGTTAAAATCTTTTTCCGAACGCATTGAAATGGCTGGTGATCATGAATTGGATGCAATCGGAAGTTTACAAAGTAATGACGCTGCCATTGCTATTTGTAATATAAAAACGGAAGAACTTTCAGCTCATATATCCGATGACTGGATCATTGCATTGGATCAAATAAACGATCCGGGCAATTTAGGGACGATTATACGCATTGCCGATTGGTATGGGATTTCAACCATTGTTTGTTCAGAAGATACCGCTGATGTTTATAATCCCAAGGTTATTAATGCTTCTAAGGGATCTTTTATTCGCGTTTCAGTTTTTTATACTGATCTATTGTCATTTTTGGAAAAATCAGAAAGGCCTGTCTATGGTGCGGATCTGGAAGGTGAAAATATTCATACAGTATCTTTTCCGAGATCTGGTATCATTGTGATGGGAAATGAAGCACATGGAATTTCAAATCAGATTTCAAATATGATTCGGCATACGATTACGATCCCTCGATTTGGACAGGCAGAATCATTGAATGTAGGTATTGCCACTGCGATTTTTTGTGATCGCATACGTTCTTCTTCTCAATCCTGATAGCCCTTGATATTGGCTTCCTCGATTACCTTAGTAGCATTTTTCAAACCAAGGTATGTATCGATAAAATGATGGGCCACATATAGTAAAGGTGTTAACAGAATTGCCATACTGAACTTGTAGATATAGTTGATAATGCCAACCGATATTACTTGCGAAATAGTCCATTTATGATCGCCCGCCAGTAAATAAAAAGCAATAAATAATACCACAAAACTATCTATTAACTGGGATACAAGTGTTGAGCCTGTTGCTCTCAACCATAAATATTTTCCTCCCGTTACTTTCCGGATAGAGTGAAAGACATATAAATCTAACAATTGACCGATCAGAAATGCGGTTAATGACGCAACAATAATAGCTAAGCCTTGAGAAAAGATTTTATTGAAGGCATAATCAATATTAAATGGTTGCCCGTTTTGATCGGTACTATTTATATTGAGCCAGAAGTCTGCAGGTGCAATGGATGTGGCAATAAACAGTATAATAAAACTGTATGTGATAAGACAAGCCGCCAGGTAACTTATTTTCCGAACGCCTTTACCGCCGAAGTATTCATTAACAATATCTGTTGAAATAAACACAATAGGCCAGATAATCGCTCCGGCTGTAAGATTAAAATCAAGTTTAAAGTCTGCTAATAATTGAAGCTGAGCAGGAGCAAAGCCAATTGTTTTTTCAAGAGAAAATATTTTCACACCGATCATTTCGGCGAGTATTGCATTGGTAATGAAAATGCTACCTAATATGATAAAAAGATTATTCTTTTTCTGCTCGATGGATAGTGTTTGTTTCATGTTGCCTGTCGCTTATGGAAAAGTGGCTGCCTTCAGTGCCTAAATGGGTATTTTCAAATATTGTTTTTGCTTCTTCCAGAAAGGGACCTGTTTCATAATACCTGGAGGAAAAATGTCCGATAATCAATTGACCTGCATTAGCAGAACGCGCAACCATAGCTGCTTGTTTAGCGGTGCTGTGATAGGTACTTTCTGCTCTAGGTAATAATTCATCCAGGAAAGTACTTTCGTGATACAGTAAATCAACATCTTTGATTATTTCCAGAAAGGAATCGGTATATCGGGTATCCGAGCAATAGGCAAATGTTCGGGCTTTAAGCGCCGGATATGTTACATCCTTTGCCAATAGTCTTATGGAGCCATCTCCGTTAGTAAGATCAATACCTTGTTTTAGGGAGGCAAGATCTATCAAACTTAATGATTCGTTCAGTTTGCTCTTATTCAGTTTTAATGGTTTGGGTTTTTCTCTGAATAAAAAACCATTACATCGTATCCTATGTTCCAGTGGAATGGTATAGACATCAACCAAAGGATGATCTAAAATATGTTCACTGGAATCTTGATCCAATACTTTGTAATGTATCGGAAACTGAAGTACCGTTTCAGAGTATTTCAATTGAATCTGAATGATTTCATCCAGTCCCGGCGGGGCATACAGCCAGATTGGATTTTTTCTGCCAAAGAGATTCATGGTACTCAACAAGCCAATCAGACCAAAAAAGTGATCGCCATGTAAATGACTAATGAAAATATGATTGATTTTATTGTGGTTTAACTTATAACGACTCAATTGATATTGTGCTGCTTCTCCACAATCAATCATAAAAAAATCGGTATGTATTTTTAAAAGTTGGGCCGATTGATACCGGCCCCGTATTGGCGTCGCAGAACTTGAACCTAATATGTATAGTTCGAAGTCCAAGTTACTTATTCAGCAGACTCTTCATCTTCTAAACCACTTTGAATCTCATGAAGAAAAACCGCATCAATACCTTCTTCCACCGTATTTAATAACGTTAATACGGAATCAAGTTGAGATATTTTTAACAATTTCATAACGTGGTCACTAACGTTGCACATAACAAATAAACCACCTTCATTCGAGCAGATTCTGTTACCAACAAGAATTGAGCTTAGACCGGAAGAATCAGCATATTTAACATCATTCATATTTAATATGATATTGTTAAAGCCTTCTGCATTTAATTTAACCAATTCCGATTTTAGATCCGGAGCGGTAATAGAAGTAAGCTTTTCTTCATGTAACTGAAACAAAACGTATTTCTCTGTTTTTTCTACTGTATATTTCATTTTTTAACTTATTAAAAATCAACAACGATTGAATTTATGAACACGGAATCGGATAAACAACTATTCTATAAAGCTTTTAATATATTTTGAAGAATACGTTCCTCGGGGTTTGATTCTGATGGTTTTATGAATTTTTCTCCGATTACTTTTTCGTACAATTCGATATATCTTTCTGAAATACTTAGTACTTTTTCATCGGTCATTTCAGGTACACGTTGTCCTTCTTTTCCCTGAAAACCATTTTCTATCAGCCATTGGCGAACAAATTCTTTCGATAATTGTTTTTGCGCTTCACCATTTTTCTGACGTTCAGAATAACCTTCTGCATAAAAATACCGGGAAGAATCGGGCGTATGAATTTCGTCAATCAGATAAATGTTATCACCGACTTTGCCAAATTCATATTTTGTATCAACCAATATTAATCCTTGCTTCGCAGCCAACTCTGTTCCTCTGGCAAATAGTGCCTGAGTATATTTCTCAAGTTGTATATAATCGCTTTCAGAAACAATGCCTCTGGCTAATAAATCTTCTCTTGAAATATCTTCATCATGTCCTTCATCAGCCTTTGTTGTAGGCGTAATGATAGGAGCAGGAAGCTTATCGTTTTCTTTTAAAGCTTCGGGTAAAGCAACTCCGCATAATACACGTTTACCTGCTTTATATTCCCTTGCGGCATGCCCGGCCAAATAGCCACGAATTACCATTTCAACTTTAAAGGGCTCGCATTTAATACCAATACTTACAGAAGGATCCGGTATAGAAAGTATCCAGTTCGGAACAATGTCTTTTGTCTTTGACAGCATAATCGCCGCAATCTGATTCAAGACCTGTCCTTTATACGGAATGGCTCTGGGAAGTACCACGTCGAAAGCTGAAATCCGATCCGTTGCTACAACCACCAGTTTGTCAGGAAAATGATACACATCTCTGACTTTACCTTTGTAAAAACCAGTTTGACCCGGTAATTGAAAATGAGTTTCTTTTATTGCATTCATAGAAATACCACAACGTGTAAAGATACGCCCAAAATATGAGCTTTAAAAATGAAAGGGAGAATGTGAATATCTTAAGCGAAAGTTTTAAGTAATAAGTTTTAAGTTCTAAGAAAATGCTTAATGCTAAACACTGAAGGCCTAAAGCTAATGTTAGCTCAAGCGGTCCGACGGCTTTTTCAGTCCGTCCGCTTGGTTGTTAGTGCAATTAAAATTGTAAAAATTCTATACAAATGCTATTGTTTACTAGTCTGGAAACTGGTACCTGAGAACTAGCACCTAATAACTCTTTTCCGACGTCATTAAATTATTCTTATAAAACTCTTTGCGAATCAATTTACCAGTTTCATCAAAATATTTCCATTCACCGTATTTTTTATCATTCGTATAATTACCGGTTGTCTTTAGCAAACCTGTATCAAAGAACAGTTTATAGATACCGTATTTGGCATTACTTTTATATGGAATAATTTCAGATGGTTTTCCATTGGAATGAAAATAATTAAATGTTCCGGTACGGATATTAAAAGCATAATATTCCTGTGAAGAGAGTTGTCCGTTGTTGTAATAGCTCAATACTTCTCCATTGACTTTACCATTTGTATACGGCGTTTGTTTTTTTAATTGGCCGTTTTCGTAATATTCTTTTATGATTCCATTTGGAATAATGCTGTTGCCGGTGCTGGTTTGCTGCGTAACGCTATATTCCCCTTCTTTCATGATTTTCCCGGATTCGAAATTTTCGCGTATCGCAACCTGGTCTCCATTTGCATTATACTTCTCTACTGTATTGACATTCCCATTCGGATAAAAGGTAGTGTTTTCACCCATTTTGATTCCGTTTCTATAGCGGAAAATATGCTTGGGAATACCTGTATCGTACCAGCCTTTATTATCACCATTTAATTCGCCGTTTGCGTAAGAACCTTCCAGCAACAATTGACCTTGTTTGTTATAGGTTCTGAATATACCTTGCTTTTTACCAAGTTGCAGAATCGATTCTGTTTCCAATTGTCCATTATTGAAATAGGTTTTAAAGAAACCGTTCAGTACACCATTCACATAGTTTTCTTCTGTCTGAATGGCACCTGTCGGATAATATGTTTTGGTGAGTCCGTGTTGTGTATTGTTTACATAGTTTGATTCGCTGAATACTTTTCCAGTCCGGTAATATTGCTTCACCAAGCCATCCAGTTTACCATTTTTATAAGATGCTTCGGCACGCTTTTCACCCTCCTTGAAATTGCTTGTTATAGTACCATTCAGTTCATTATCCAGATAGGTGCCTTGTTGCGCAATGGTACCGTTTTCATAATAACTGATAAAAGAACCGTTACGAATACCTTTTGAAAAAGTACTTATGATTTTTGTTTTTCCGCTTGCATAATATTCGGTGTAGATACTATCGGGCAGATCGTTGTACAACCAACAGGTTTTAATGCGTTTGCCGTCTTTGTCATAGTAACTGTAGGCGGTATAGATTATATCTGATGTTGTTTTGGAAGGTACTGTTGTGAAGTGTTCTGTAGCTATGATGTCACCGGATTCTGCAAAGTATTTACCTTCACCGGTTTTAACATCATGGGAATACGTTACCATATACTTTGGAATGTGATTGCCATAGTAAGCGGTATATTGCCCCTCCTTCAGATTGTTTTTATAGAAGCAATGAATCAATGTATCTCGGTTCTGTGAAAAGGAATAGTAATAACCATCCTTTACTGCTGTATCCGATGCAGATACCTGAAATTCTTCCCGGACTGGAGTTGCTAATCCTATTGAATCGTATGCTTGAAAATAAGTACGTACAACTTTTTGTGCCGAAACAGAAAAGGAAATCAACGAAAATAAAACAATCAGTTTGAATGGCATAAATCAGGATAAGTTTTCAATAACAATGGCACTTGAACCACCACCGCCATTACAAATACCAGCTACGCCATAACGCGCTTTCTGTGTTTTGAGTACATTCAATAGTGTAACCACGATGCGGGCTCCGGAACATCCAATTGGGTGACCAAGAGAAACAGCACCACCCCAGATATTGGCTTTTGATGCATCAATACCCAATTGTTGATTGATCGCCAGACAAACTACAGCAAAGGCTTCATTCAATTCAAAATAATCAATATCCTTAATACTGAGGTTTGCTTTTGCAAGCGCTTTATTGACGGATAATACAGGTGCTGTTGTAAACCAGATAGGGTCCTGTGCCGCTTCTGCATAGGATACAATGCGTGCAAGAGGTTTGAGATTATGTGCTTTTAGCGTTTCTTCACTTACCAGTATCAAGGCAGCAGCCCCGTCATTGATAGATGAAGCATTAGCTGCTGTAACCGTACCGTCCTTATCAAAGACAGGTTTTAACTGAGGAATTTTATCAAAGTTTACTTTGGTAAATTCTTCATCGGTATCAATGATCGTTTCCTGTCCGGGTTTTGGAGCCAATGTTACTGGCGTTATTTCATTTTTAAAATAACCTTTAGACCAGGCTTCGGCAGCACGTTTATAGGAAGCGATGGCATATTGGTCCTGCTGTTCACGACTGAATGTTAATTCTTTTGCCGTGTTTTCAGCCGCATTACCCATATGGCAATTGTAGTATACATCCCATAGTCCATCTTTGATGATGCCATCCGTTACCTGCCCGTTGCCGAACTTATAACCCTGACGTGCCTTTTCAAGGTAGTAGGGGACATTAGACATGCTTTCCATGCCGCCGGCAACAACAGTGTCTGCTTCACCGCACATAATTTGCTGCATGCCCAAATGAATGGCCTTCATTCCGGAGGCACAAACTTTATTGATAGTAGTGGCTTCGGCACTATCACTCAATCCGGCAAATTTTGAAGCTTGTCGGGCAGGGGATTGCCCCATACCTGCACTCAGTACATTACCCATGTATACATTCTGTATCAGTTCCTTGGCAATGGAATATTGTTTTAAGGCACCTTCTATTGCAATGGCCCCTAACTGCGGAGCACTCAGACTGGAAAGACTTCCTGCTAAACTGCCTATAGGTGTTCTTCCTGCTGCAACGATGTATACTGGTTTCATAATGGCTTATTAATTTTATTTAATTAATGGTATATATCAATAGGATTATAAATCCTTTTTATCTGGCTTCGGAATTATAAATTCCGAAGAGGTTCTTTGTAATTCCGAAGAGCTTTAATTTGCGTTATGCTCAGCGGTCAGACGGCTTTTTCCAGCCGTCCGACCGCTTGGTAAATAGTACTTTACACCTTACCAATCCGGCTTACGCGAATCCATGGGTACATGTTTTTGAATCTGATGATAATATTGAATTTCCTGTTCCTGTAAGTATTGCAGTATTTTTTCTGCCCGCTGTTTACTCAGGTTTTGCTGTTCATACATCGAGCTGTGAAACATATTCGCTTCCTTATCACCATTAGTATTGTATTTATTTTCTGGGGCTGAATTGGATTGATCAGGCTTCTGTTTAGCTCCGTCATTTTTACCTCCCGAGCCTTTGTTTCCAGCGGCTTCTTCCTCCCGAAGTTTTAATTTTAATAATTCGAAATTATACGCAGCAATTTTATTCTCCGGATTTGTACGTAGTGCTTCCTTGAAATAAAATAATGCCAGTTTATAATGTTTGATTCGATATTGAATAATGCCCAGCTGACATTGGGCGGCTGATCTAAGAGATAAATCGGAGGCTACCAGCAATTCGGTATAATACTTTACAGCAGAAGGGTAGCTTTGTGCCTTAAAACAGGCATGCGCCAGATTTATTTTAATGTTTTCATTATTGGGTTCGTATTTAACCAACAGTTCTGTATACAATTCTGCTGCCCGGGCATAATAATGTTCTTTATATGCCTTAAGCGCATCCTGCTTTATAGTATTGGAATTTTCAATTTTATTGAAATAAAACCATACTCCCGAAAATATATGTACAAACAGCAATAGCTTTACCATTAAATCTCCGTTGTTTTAATGGTGAAGATAACATCTATACAAATGAAAAATAAGGCAAGAATGAGGAAATAAAAATATTTATTGCCGGCAACTTCAATTTTACTGAGACCTTCTTCGCTGCCTTTATAATTTCGTATTCCGGCGTATAACTCAGGTTCTCTGTTATCCGAATCACTGATTTCTACATACTTTGCTGATAATGCTTTAGACAGCTTTTGTAATGATTCATGGTTTAAGATGGAAAGTACATAATTTCCGTTTTTGTCTTTTTTGTAGGTTTTTGAAAACGGAATTCGTCCGCCAATTTTACTGCCGATTCCTACGATCAGTATCTCGGAAAATGCAGGTTCTTTCAGTAAGGTTGAAATATTGGTTTCTGTTTCTTCACCATCTGTTAATACAACCAATATCGTTGTTTTTTTAGTATGCTCTTTGTTGTAGGTAGTAATATATTGCTGCGATAGTCTAAAGCCATCATAAGGATTTGATCCGGCATGGTCAAATATAGCTGGGTTTGCTGTTTGTACGAATAATGAAAAGGTTTCATCGTCATTCGTCAATGGACATTGAACGGCTGCACCCGATGCATACAGGATAAGGCCATACTGATCATCGGGGTTTTGTTTTACAATATTGTTTATAACCGTTTTCGCTTTTTCAAGTCGGGAAGGAGAGATGTCGCGCGTATTCATGGATAAGGATACGTCGAGCAGAAAAAGAATATTTTTGGAGTGGATAACAACGGTTTTTTTGCTGTCGCCAAAGGATGGACCGAGTAATGCGAATAGGACGGAAGCAAAAATAAAGATTCGTAATATAAATTTAATATAAATGCGGAAACGGATGGTTGAGCGTATTTTTTTAGCTATCAGATTAATACGCAGGAAATAAATACAGTATATCAGCAGGAAAAGTCCGGCTGAGAAGTAAATAAACCATGTAAGAGGGTAATGGAAATACATGTTCTGGGATCAATTTCTAAACTACGAATTGTGAGGCTCAATTCAAAAATTAATATTTGTGGAAATCTTTTAGAATGAGCTATGGTTTATTTGAAACAAAATGCTACCTTTGTGAAACTTTTTCGGAGAGGTGCCTGAGAGGCCGAAAGGAGCAGTTTGCTAAACTGTCGTACGGGTTAAACTGTACCGAGGGTTCGAATCCCTCCCTCTCCGCAGAACGGAGCTTTCAGCCTTTCAGGCTCTTCGAAAAAGTACTAAGGCGTAAGGCTTTATTAATGTTCTTAAAAAGCTTTTAGGAGTAATCCTAATGCAGGTTCGGGGTGTAGCGTAGTCCGGTCATCGCGCCTGGTTTGGGACCAGGAGGTCGCAAGTTCGAATCTTGCCACCCCGACTTAAAAAGAAGTTTCAGGACACGAACCTGAAACTTTTTTTGTTTAATTGAGAAGTGTTCTCAATTTTAAAATGTATTGATCCCGTAGCTCAGCTGGATAGAGCAACTGCCTTCTAAGCAGTAGGTCAAGCGTTCGAATCGCTTCGGGATCACTTAAATGATAAAGGTTACAAACGATGAAGTTTGTAACCTTTTTTTATTTACATATAAAGCAAATAGATATGATTGTCTTCAAACACTGGCAAACACTGGCGCCAGTCTTTAGCGCAGCGGGAAGGTGTCTTTTATTCTTTTGGTCTTTGACCAATTTTGCATTAATATCATATAGTCAAAGAAACAAAATAAAGGGACCCAGGAGACCCTGCGCTTAAACCTGCGCCAGAGAAAATTCGGAAAGATTTTTTTTAGCCGATCAATTAATATAAAATCAAAATAGTACTGTTTAAAATCCGGTAAATCTTTATATTGTTACTTGATTAGGGATTAGCTTTTTAACCTTGTTTTTCGGCTATGGCTTTAAAATAAAAGATAGTGCAATAAGCTTTTCTGAGGAATAGAAAGATACGTCGGCTTATGATGTTTTGATAGGTTTTATTTAAAATGCTGTATTCGTATTGTATCTACATACTTGTTTAATAATTCGGATAACGTAATCAGTAAATGAAATATACATGCAGCTAGGTGAGTAATCAACTAGTTATAGGCAAGCGTAGGAAACATACAGAAATAGAAAATATGATTACAGAATATAAACAGGACTGCTTAATAGGCAGGGACATAAAGTCCGGCGATTTAAAGCCTTTAACAAGTATGACACTTGAATATTACGAACAAACAGTTGGTAATGTTAAAGTGACAATTCCTGCATATAATGAACTTATGACAGGTGATTTTGAACGGTTCATAATTGCAGGAATTACTAGAAATGCATTTGAGGATAAAATTGACCCACCGTTAATTGATAGCCAGTTTATTCGTGAAGGTTTTAAATCATTAAATCCTCCAATTGATTTTAAGCATAAAGCAAATCATCTATTAAAATATCTTTATCTCCATGGAGGTAGAGAAAATATAAAATTTGAGTTAAACTCTTCAAGAGATTTTCCTCTTGCTTATACAGAGCCTGACGAATTTACTAGAATAGTACAGTATTTAGAAAAACAAAATTGGATCAATATTGGAAAAACTCACAGTATGGGGCGGATGGCAAGTCAGAAGCTTTTTATGAATGTGGAGATTACGACTTGGGGTTTAGAAGAAGTTGAAAAGCAATTACCTCAAATACCTTTAATTGGTTTAGTAGATCAAGAAATCACAACAGGAAATATTGCTGTAGACGAAAAAATTAATCATGCTAAAAATCTATTTTTCACTTCTGGTTCTACACTAGATGATAAACGGTCTGCATGCGAAACCTTAAGTTTTGCATTAGAGCCTTTACGAGATGATTTAAGTTCGTTTTTTTCAACATCGGACGTAAGTGATTTTTTTCAGATTGTCAACAGATTTGATATTAGACACAATAAATCTACAACAATCAATCTCGTTCATGAAGAACAATTGGAATGGGTTTTTTATACTTTATTAAACACAATTGCTACCTATGTGAAACTTAAGAACAAAATAAGTTTATAATGCTAACAAGACCTGAAGTATACCTTATTGTAAATAGTTACATTGGTGTTAACGGGGGGTACCTCGGTGACTTCTCGTATCGAACACATGAAGAATTTTATCCTTATTTCTGTGACCTCGATATTTCTCCTTCTGCATACGAGGGTACGACTAGACAACGTTTTTTGATAATTTTAGAAAACGCAGATGCTCCTACACAAGCAAAAATTTTAAAAGGTGTTCTTGAAAAATATCCCGTTGACTTTTTCCCTACAGAGGAAAGAGAAAGAAAAAATAGAATTTCACTAGAAATTGAAGAATTAATTAGAAGGCTTGAATCAGGACAAGCGGTTGCTCACGAGCAACTTGTCGTAACAAATGAAACTGTTGAAAGAGCAATTCAAGACACTAAAGTTCTTTTAGAAAAAAACGGAGCAACAAGTAGTGTAGATAGAATACATACCGCATTACATGGCTATTTAAAAGAAGTTTGTAGGCAAGAAGGAATTGCTTTGACAGAAGATGAAAATTTAACACAGGTTTTTAAAAAATTGAAATCTAATCATCCAAAACTGCAACAAGGAGGACCAAGACAAGGAGATATTGACCAAATCATAAACTCTTTTAGTAATACATTGGACAAACTTAATCCAATAAGAAACAAAGCTAGTCTGTCTCACCCAAATGAAGAATTATTGGAAGAGGACGAAGCAATGTTTGTTGTAAATTCAGCACAGACAGTTTTGAACTATCTTAATAGAAAATTTAGAAAATGAATGTGGACAAGAACCCCAGGCTATAACAGCACCTACCCAAAAGTGGCGGTTCAGTGATTAAATCAAGTGCAGTGCTTCTGTCAAAGTTTGTGCTTAGTTGAAAGTGAAGTGCTCCGAAATCGCCACCTTAGGGTAGCTGCAAACCGTTGTAGGCAATTTGTGAGAAGCCTACCATAAAAAAGATAAGTTTTAGTTATTCCACGTAAATCAAATGAAAAAAGGTATGATACCAGTTTTAATAGCAATTTTTGGGGCAGTTTTAGCAATTGCTGGGGCAATCGTACAATATAAAGAAAAAGAAGATGCTAAAGAAAATGCAAAAAACGCTAAAGCTGAAGCTTCAAAATTTAACGAAAAGCTAATTCAATCACAAATTGATTTAATAAATGAACAGAAAAAAGCAAAAGCCGAATCCGAAAATTCTTCAAAAGAAATTATAAGGCTTAACCAAGAACTTGTAAAAAAAACCACAGGCTTGTTAAATGAAAACGAAAATGTCAAAAAAACTCAACAAGAAACAATCAAATTTATCTTAGGATCAGAAATTCCAGATTTGAAAATCTTTAGTAGAAATGATGGAGAATTTGCTATTGCTTTTGAAAATTCTACTGGATATCCTATTTATGATGTAGTATTAAAAGTGCAAAATTTTGATGAAATTTTAAAATGTAAAAATATTATAAAGGGAAATATAGTTTATCTGGGAGATGAATGTGCTTCAAAATCTACAGTTGAAAATCCACCTTTTTTTATTGCTCCAGGTTCGACAAGAAAACTTCCCTTTCAATCATCTAAATTGGAAGAAGTAAAGCACATTAGAATTGAATGTGTAACAAGAAGAAAACTCACGATATTTTGCTGTGTCATAAAAAACGAAAAAGGGAAAATATTTTCTAATATTAGAGTTTACGATTATGGAGTAGATAAAAATCGCTTTGTAAAAGAAATTAATTTTGGCCTTAATGTTTCAGATGAAATCTATTGGGAAAATCATTTTTTCGTTTCAAAACTTATGTATTTTGGACCAGAACCAACCGAAGAAATTGTAAAAAATGCAACAATAAACAAGTAATTTCATTAAACTGCCTACAACAATGTATTGTTGTTAATGCAGGTCCCTATCCAAGGAAGCTTCAGTGCATCTAATCCGCATGAATAATTTGTACATTAAAGCATGCTTGCGTTTGTGTTGGCGGAAAATATGAGCACTAACATCTGCATCAACAACAATACTAACCGTTGTGCGTAACTTCATCAAACAGAAAATATATTAAATGTTAACAAAAGAAGAACTGCAAAAAATCATTGACCAGTTTGACGAAGAAGAACTGAAGCGTCAAGGGATTTTTGGAATCACACAATATGGCGGCGGCTCAGACGAAAGCTTTATAAGAGCTAACAAAGAAGGTTTAGAATTATTTGCAATTCAACTTTTAAAATCAGCAAGAGACGTAGAAAAAGTACTTTCGGATCCAGGGGAAAATATTATTCCGTTTGAATATGATGAAAATTGGGTTGACGAAAATTGTGATACATTCATTCATTATATTGAACCTATTGCAGAAAAACAAAAATTAAAACCTAAAAGTGAATATAGACCTACATTAGCAGACAAACTAGTCCCCTTTGGATGTGGATTTATTTTAATAATTTTAGTAATATCTATTTTTGTTGGACTTGTAACACTGTATAATTGGATCTTTTGAGACCATCAAAAAAATATCGAATAAAATTAAGGCATTCGTTTTTGCCGGTAAACAAAAAACGAATGCACACCATCCGGTCTTTAGCATATCGATCCAGGTCCATGTATATTTTATTCTTTTGATCTTTGAACAGTTTTGTATTACTATCATGTAGTCAAAAACAACAAAATAAAGGGACACACGAGACGCTTCGCTTAAACCTGCGCCAAGTGAAAATCCCTTCAAAAACCTTGAAATAAGACTTATTATCGCTATTGTATTTGTTATTTTACAAAATATACTAAAATAGAGTCATTTATTTGATCTTATTTTGTATATTTATATCATAATAAGGAAAATTATGCTGCAAAATGTTTCTAAATCTCAGGTGATTGAGCGCCTGCGTTTTGAGAATCCCTGGTGGGTGAACGGACATATTGAAGATGACTATCTTCAGATGTCCAGAAGACCGTATTTTGAATTATTTAAACCCCTGGCTTTTGAAATCGGTGTGCGTCGTGCATTGGTATTGATGGGGCCACGTCGTGTGGGTAAGACAGTGATGCTGTTTCATCTGATAGAAGAGTTAATCTTATCGGGTATAAATCCTCAGAAAATTATTTTTATTACGATTGAAAATCCCGTTTATATTCATCTGAGTTTGGAGCAATTGTTTGAATATGCAAAAGAGGCGGTAGGTTCGGATGATGTTAATGGCTGGTATGTATTGTATGATGAAATTCAATACTGCAAGGATTGGGAAGTACATCTGAAAACCTTGGTGGATACGTATCGTCAATGTAAATTTATTGCTTCGGGTTCTGCGGCGGCGGCATTGAAATATAAAAGTCAGGAAAGCGGTGCGGGTCGCTTTACCGATTTTCTATTACCTCCGCTAACCTTTCATGAATACATCTCACTGAAAGGTTTGGATACTATTATTAAGCCCATCGTATTAAACTGGCTGGGAGATTTGACAACCTATTATACATCTACACATTTAGACGAACTGAATAAACATTTTATTGATTACATTAATTTCGGTGGTTATCCGGAGGTTATTTTCTCGGAAAAGATACAGGCTAATCCGGGACGTTTTATTCGACAGGATATTGTTGATAAGGTATTGCTGCGCGATTTGCCCAGCTTATACGGCATCAGCGATGTGCAGGAATTGAATGCCTTATTTACCTATATTGCTTATAATACAGCCAACGAATTTAGCTACGAAGCCTTAAGTGCCAGCAGTGGTGTGCCTAAAAATACCTTGAAGAAATACATTGAGTATTTAGAGGCCGCTTTTTTAATCAAACAGGTAAAGCGCATTGATCAGAGTGGTAAACGTTTTCAGCGCGACAATTATTTTAAGCTGTATTTAACCAATCCGTCTTTACGGAGTGCGCTATTTGCACCGCTTACGGCAACAGACGATTTAATTGGTGGTATGGTGGAAACAGCAATCTTTGCTCAGTGGATGCATCTGGAAACGTTTATTCCTTGGTATGCTCGTTGGAGCAAAGGAGAGGTTGATCTGGTGCATCTTGATAGTGGAACCTTAAAGCCGCAATGGATCGTTGAGGTAAAATGGAGTAACCGATATTTTGAAAAACCAAGTGAATTAAAAAGCGTTCTTTCGTTTTGTACAGAAAATAAATTGAAGGCTGCTTTTGTAACAACTATTGATAAAGAAGGTAAACGCGAACACAAAGATGTATTGCTTCAATTTTTTCCTGCTGCAGCCTATGCATATACAGTTGGCAGGAAAATGTTGGAAGAAAAAATGAGGAAGTGAAATTGAAAAATATTTTCAAAAAGCGATGAAGACCAAAAGAGTTTTTTCTTTCTTTGCTGTATGCACCAGCAAGACGAGCACTAGAGAACGCAGACATCCGGACATTTAAACAACTTTCAAAATATTCAGTGAATGATATTTTAAAATTACACGGTATCGGCAAGACAGCGATACCAATATTTAAAAGAGAACTTAAAAACGCAGGACTCACATTCAAGGATTGAAAGAATCAATAGTGAGTTGTTGGTAAGCCTGCGTTACATTAGCACATAATAATGCTGTTATAGCAAGCAGGAATACCAACGGCGAGTATGAGGGGAGTGGTGGTTTAGAGTCTAGCAACTGGAAACTGGAAACTAGCAACTAGCAACTAGCAACTAATCCCAATACCCCGTCTAGTCTCCAAAGGGATATATTAACAACTACTTTACCCGCGTCCATTTTTCACTTTTTCCAAACAATGAAATACCAATATATCCCCTGATCTCTATGCCACTGTCTGTATATTTAATGGTACAACTATATGTTTCTCCGCTGTTCGGATCATATATTTTACCATCTTCCCAGGCATCATCTTTATATACAAAGTCAGTCATGAAAACTAAATTCTTCAGATCTCGGCTTCTTAACTTTGCATCCGGATTTTTAGAATCCTTTACAGAAGTCTTTCCATCTGCCTGGTACATTTTTGTTCCCCAAATCAATTTTCCGTAATAGCGATTGTTGACCTTATATATTTCTACTTTACCATCTCTTTTTTCTGTTAGCCATACACCAATGATGCGATCTTCTTCTTTGATATTTTGCGCCACTAGCACCGACGAAATTAAAATCGAACCAAGTAAAAAAAGCTTGTTTATCAATAACTTTTTCATTGTTTTATAGTATTGGATGTTACGTATTTCAATATAATAAATACTTGGATTTTATAATATATTAAAGTTGTTTTATTCTCTCTTCATTTATTGGTAAAGTATCTGGAAACTACGTTCATTTATGATTTTTAGTATTTAGTTGATGCTGAATATTTTTTTGATAAATACCACATGCTGGTATCGATGTGGTGAAAAGATGAATGAATTTGATTTCCTTCTACAATTATTCATGATGCAAATTAGATTTTATATTCTTTTATCAGGATCGTATCTATACAAATCAGAACTTTCATAAGCTTTTTTGTTGACGGTGAGTTGTATTTATTCGTAAGCCTGACGATACGTTTTATATAAAATATATTTATGTATTATATAAAACATATAAATAAAAATTTATGTCTTATAATATTGAAATTTGCTTGGAAATAAACATAATGTTTTATTATGATAACAAAAGCAGAACGAAATATCATTTTCATTGCAGTAGCAGTGTGTTTGGTAATAATTGTTTTCAATTATTTTAAATTAGTACAGGATACTCAGCTGGAAATTCTTTTAGCTCCCTTTATCGTCATAGTACTATTGTTATCAGGCGATTCTGTATTGTTGTTGATACGTTATGTATTGATAAAAGGATTTCGTAAAAGCCATCGGTTGGTTAAAGTGATCAAACAACCTCAGAGACTATTCAGAAGAGTGAATTGAAATTTAGATATCAAATCAAATCATAATTTGGATTACACTAAATACCGCTTTTATAAATAGTTTACCAATTAATTGTACATAAATGAGAAAGAGTTATCAAGCCTTATTAGATGGAAATAAAAAATGGGCATTAGGAAAAGTAGCGCAAGATCCGGAATATTTTCATAAAATGAAGGTGGCTCAGAGTCCGGAGTATTTATGGATTGGCTGCTCAGATAGTCGAGTGCCTGAAACTGAGGTTACCGGAACTACTCAAGGACAATTATTCGTTCACCGCAATATTGCCAATATGGTTGTGCATACCGACCTGAATTTATTGAGCGTGGTGGAATATGCTGTTGATGTACTAAAAGTAAAACACATCATTGTATGCGGTCATTATGGCTGCGGAGGTGTTACGGCAGCTACAAAAAATATTCCCTACGGTTATGTTGATAATTGGCTGCGCAATATAAAAGAGGTGTATAACAAATATGTGGATGAATTACTGGCCATAGAGGATGAAGAAAAACGTGTTAATAGACTGGTTGAATTAAATGTAATTGAACAGGTTCGGAATCTGGCTAAAACAAAAGTTGTTCAAAAGGCCTGGAGCAGCAGAGGCCTTGAAATACATGGCTGGGTATATGGTCTGGATACTGGAATTATAAATGACTTACGTTTAACCTACAATGAACTGGAAGATATTGAATCTATTTTCCGATATACTTTCAGTGAGTAACCTTCAAACAAAATCTTACTTTTTGTCGCGAAAAGCCGGATTGGTCATATACCTTCCGGCTTTATTTTTTTTTTCGCCTTTGGCCTTCCGCTTTAAGCTTTCCGCTTACTTATTAATTTTATTGATCCATGCAAATTGTTCCTTCAAAACATCATCTTTATTTTCTCTTATGTAATCAATAAAAGCTTCGGCTATCGGCGATAATTTTTTACTCTTTAGCCATATCAATCTCCATTTTGTTTTGATCGGAAAGCCAATGGCAGGAATGATTTTCAGCTCACCCGTTAATAATTCATTTCGGATACCAATCAAAGGCATAATTGAATTACCAATACCTGCTATAACCGCTTGTTTTACCGCTTCATTTGATGTTAGTTCCATTTTCTTTTTTAGTGGAACATTGTACTTCCGAAAATAACTTTCCATGACATAGCGCGTACCGGAGCCTTCTTCCCGCATAATTAATGGCATTTTGTTTATTTCGTGTTTGCTGATAGGTTTTTTGTTTCTGGGAGCATTTTTATTTCCGATAACATACAACTCATTATCTAGCAAAATTTCTTCATTGATTTTCAAACCTTCCGGTAATACGGAAACCAGTGCAAAATCCAGTTCATTGTTTTGCAGGCTTTGTATTACTTTGGATTTGTTTGTTACATCCATTGTCAGATCCACACCTTCATTCTGATTTAAAAAGCCACTCAAAAAATACGGCATTACATACTTACCGGTGGATACGATTGAAATATTCAGTCTTCCGGATAATTGACCTCTATAGGCCATTGTCTTGTAGTTGATAGCATAAATTTCATTTATGATTCGTTCTGAAATCGTATAGATTTCTTTACCAAAATCTGTTACATATAGTTGTCTTCCTACAACTTCAGTTAAGGGGATATCAAATTGTTCCTGGAAATTTTTTAATTGAATGGATACTGCTGGCTGGGTCATATGAAGTTCTTCTGAAGCCCTTGTGATGCTTTTTAACTGAACAACTTTTACAAAAACCTGTATTTGATGGAAGGTATAATTCATTTGAATATTTTTTAGAATGAATAAGTTTCTATATTTTGTGTGATGCCGGACGTGATATACTATAAATTGATTTTATGGTAAATATAAAATATATAAATAAAATTCATCTCTTAAATATTAAAAAACATGCTATTAATATAAAAAATACCAGATTAATATATGAAAGCTATGATTATTCAACGCAATTATTTTCGAACGAAATTTTAATGTAATATTTTAAATAACAGCATGTTTCCTGTTTGTTTTTAATTTGAAAATCTATACAAGCTTTTGTCAGTAAAGCGATCCAGTTATTTTTAAAACTTTATAGTACCAACAGCTGGTGTGATTATCAACTTCAGATTTCATTCAAATTTGATTAAGTGTTTCGTATTAATTACTTCAGTCAGAAAAAATCATTTGTTTCTGTATGTGACATTTCAATCGGAAGATTGGTTTGTTTATATATGGAACATGAAAATCTTAATTAAGACCTGGGAGCTCTTGTTTGTCCACTTTGGGATTGTTGTTGGGCAGGTAAAGGGCTCCCGGTGTTTTAATTATTTTTAATGTAACTACACATTAACATTACTAAAAAACATCAGCACTTTTTTAGTAATAGCATCTGTTTCGATTTCAAGGTTTATCAGTTTCTGTGGATGATGAATGTTTCTCTTTAAATTTGTCGTTAGATGATGTCTTTTATTCTTCAGGCAAACCCATTCAGATCTTCCTTGGATAGTTTTATTCGCGTTTTCAATAATAAAAATGACAATTATGCATAAAATAGTTTTATGATAATTATAAAATATATAAATAGTAAGGCATCTTAAAAAGATAAAAAAACATATCTAAAATGCAATTTTTACATTTCTGTTACCAATATATTTGCTTAAATACATAAATGAAAAGCTTTGCAAAAACCATTCTAATAATTTCATAAGCAGGATGTTCGGTTTTTTTATACGTAAGGTTAATTAATTGTTTAAACTTACTTGTCTATTAAACAAGTCCAAATCTCATTCATTTATGCCCTAAATTGATTTTGTTTTTTAGCTACAGATTTCATCCAAATTCAATCGATTTTTTAGATTTATAATAGAAAAAGTAATTGATGAGAAAATGATATTTATTACTCCGTTTTATGATGAATTTAACTTCAATTAATTTTAGATAAATTGAAAAAAATTAACAAAACAATACCTAATACATTGATTAAAAACAGCATCCCAGTTTTTGATCTGGACGGGTGCTTAGATTCTGGATTTAAAAACTAAAAAAAGATTATGATGAAGTCGCTTTTCATGTTCATGAGTTTGTGTGTCTTGTTATTTACGACAAGCTGTAAATCACATAAGGAAAAAGAAGAACCACCTCTCTATCACGTTACTTCTCCCTTAAAACAAGATACCACCCTTATTCGTGAATATGTGTGTCAGATACGTGCCATTCAGCACATAGAAATGAGAGCTTTGGTAGCGGGTTATCTTGAAAATATTTATGTAGACGAAGGGCAATTTGTAAAACAAGGTCAGCCAATGTTTCAGATTCTGCCGATACAATATAAGGCTGAATTAAGAAAGGCACAGGCGGAAGCAGATTATGCTGAAATTGAATTCCAACGATCTCAAATATTATTGGATAGCAATGTTATTTCTCCTATTCAGTTAGCCCTGGTTAAAGCGAAGTATGAAAAAGCAAAAGCGGAATTGGCTTACGCCCAGACCCGTATGAGCTTTACTTCGATTAAAGCTCCTTTCAGTGGTTTGATGGATCTTTTTCATGTGCGATTGGGAAGTCTTTTGGATGAAGGAGATTTACTTACAACCATGTCAGACATTAGTCAGCTATGGGTTTATTTTAATGTTCCGGAAGCGGAATACATAGCCTATAAAGAAGCCTTGAAAAAAGGGGATCCCTTGTTGAAAGTACGCTTAAGAATGGCTAATCTTCAGTTATTCGACCAAGTGGGAGTTGTTAAAACCATTGAAGCAGATTTCAACAATCAAACAGGAACGATTGCTTTCAGAGCAACATTCCCCAATCCGAATGGATTATTGAGACATGGAGAAACCGGAAACGTAGTGGTGACCGTTCCATTGAAAGATGCTATCCTTATCCCTCAGAAAGCAACCTTTGAAGTATTGGATCAAAAGTTTGTGTATGTACTCGACGAACATAACTCATTAAAAGCGCGAAGAGTTTTTGTAACGGCTGAAATGCCGGATTTATATGTAATCAAAGAAGGTAGTTTAGTAGAAACAGATAAAATACTTTTGGAAGGTTTACGGAAGGTTAGAGAAAATGATACGATACATTTTGAATTTCAGAAGCCTAAGGATGTAATCTCGCATTTACACATTTACGCAGAGTAATAATTTCAAGTATTAAAAACAGACAAAATGTTTCAACAATTTATTCGTAGGCCGGCACTCGCTATTGTGATTTCGCTTGCCATTGTCTTCGTAGGTTTTCTTGCGATTAACACCTTGCCCAAATCACAGTTCCCGGAGATAGCACCTCCCATGGTAATCGTAAAGCTATCTTTTCCTGGGGCTAGTGGTAAAGTATTGGTTAACTCATCCCTTGTTGTATTGGAACAGTCCATCAACGGGGTTCCGGGTATGAAGTATATGTTTTCTACAGCAGCCAGTTCGGGTGATGCTAACATACAGATCATATTTGAATTAGGTACTGATCCCAATGAGGCTTTGGTTAACGTAACAAACCGATGTCTGTATGTGAAGAGTATGCTACCCGACCAGGTACAATTGGCAGGGGTATTCATTCAGCGTATACAGCCAAGTATGTTGATGTATGTGAACTTATTCAGTAAGGATACAGCCAATGCCAACATGAAGCATATCTTTAACTATGCCTTCATTAAAATGTTACCGGAAATACAGCGTACAAACGGTGTTGCCATGGTTCAAATCATTGGTAGCCGTCAATATGCGATGCGTGTTTGGTTGAATCCGGATCGTATGCGTGCCTACAACCTGGATGCAGAAGATATACGTAAAGCCTTGATGACGCAAAGCTTAATTGAAACCCCCGGAAGGTTGGGTAGAGCAGATAGTAAGCGAGCTGAAGCGATTGAATACGTTATGACCTATACCGATAGGTATAGTACGCCGGAACAATATAAAGATGTTATTATACGTGCCTCGCCTAAAGGTGAAATCTTACGCCTGGGTGATGTCGCAGAGGTTGAATTGGGAAGTTTCAGTTATGATATTTATTCGAAGAAAGATGATTATCCTTCTGCAGCGATTCTGTTAAACCAGACTTATGGTAGTAATGCAACCGAAGTAATCGCCAATGTAAAAGCGAAGCTGGAAATATTGAAACAGGATTTCCCTCCTGGAATGGAATACGATATCGATTATGACGTTTCTACGTTCCTTGACGCATCCATTGAAGAAGTAATTCATACACTACGGGATGCCTTCATTTTGGTGGCCTTGGTTGTGTTTATCTTCCTTGGTGACTGGCGCTCAACCTTGATTCCAACACTTGCCGTACCGGTATCGCTTATTGGTGCATTTGCGGTGATGCAGGCCTTTGGTCTTACTATTAACTTGATTACCTTATTTGCCCTTGTATTGGCAATTGGTATTGTGGTAGATGATGCGATTGTGGTGGTGGAAGCCGTACACGCGAAGATGGCAGAGAAACATCTCACTCCTTATAAAGCAGTAAAAGAAGTTATCGGTGAAATTAGTGGTGCCATTATTGCCATCACCTTATTGATGACATCGGTGTTTATTCCGGTGGCCTTCATGTCAGGTCCGGTGGGTATATTCTACCGACAGTTTTCTATTACCATGGCATCTTCCATTGTTATCTCAGGTATTGTTGCCCTTACACTGACACCGGTTTTATGTGCGATTATCTTAAAAGATACACACGGACAACCTAGAAAGAGAACCTGGTTAAACAGATTCCTGGACAGCTTTAACAATGGTTTTGATAAGATGACCGGTAAATACACCGGATTACTGAAACTGATTGTAAACAGAAGAGTGGTTACCTTTGGTGTTCTGATAATATTTGCAGCAAGTACCATAGGTATTACCGCTAAACTTCCTTCGGGCTTTGTGCCTTCAGAAGATCAAGGTATGATTTATGCCATTCTTCAGACACCAGCAGGGTCAACATTGGAAAGAACCTTTGACGTAAGCTGTCAGTTACAGAAAGTGTGTGAGAAAGTTGAAGGTGTAAAATCCGTATCGGCACTGGCAGGTTTCGAAATTCTTACACAGGGTAGGGGATCAAACTCCGGTACCTGTCTGATTAACCTCGAGCCTTGGCACGAACGTGCTAAAACCGCTCAGCAGATCATTTATGAACTGGAAGAAAAAGTTAAGGACATACCAGGTGCAAAAATAGAATTCTTTGATCCGCCGGCTGTACCGGGTTATGGTGCTGCGGGTGGTATTAACTTGCAGGTATTGGATAAAAATACAGAAGTTGATTATAACCGCCTCGGTACAGTGACTTCGCAATTTATGGATTCACTTGCGAAGAGACCGGAATTGACAGCCTTGTTCACCTTTTATAGAACGGATTATCCGCAATATGAATTGGAGATTGATAATAAGATAGCTATGCAGAAAGGTGTGTCTATTGCCAAAGCAATGGATAATCTAAGTACCTTAATTGGTAGTTCCTTTGATCAGGGTTTCATCAAATTCAACCGTTTCTTCTGGGTGTTTGTGCAGGCACATCCTGATTTCAGAAGACAGCCATCCGATATCTTAAACAACCTGTATGTGAAAAATGATTATGGCGAGATGGTTCCCTATTCGGCTTTTCTGAAAATGAAAAAAGTACAAGCCATTTATGAAATCAACCGATACAATATGTATCCAACATCGTCCATACGTTGTGCGCCGGCAGAAGGATATAGTAGTGGGCAGGCCATTGAAGCGATACAGGCCGTAGCTAAGGTAACCTTGCCAAAAGGCTATGCCATTGACTGGGCAGCGCTTACCCTGGATGAAGTACGTCGTATGAGTGGAAACGAGTCTGTGATTATCCTTGCGATTGTATTGATATTCGTATATCTGGTTTTATCTGCTCAGTACGAAAGCTTTGTACTTCCTTTTGCGGTATTGTTGTCTTTGCCGCCGGGTATTTTCGGTGCATTTGCCTTACTCAAAGTAATGGGACTTGCCAACGATATTTATGCCCAAGTAGCACTCGTTATGTTGGTTGGTTTGCTAGGTAAAAACGCCGTACTGATTGTAGAGTTTGCGGTTCAGAAACACGAACACGGCATGTCTGTATTTGATGCTGCTATTGAAGGAGCTAAGGCTCGATTCAGACCGATTTTAATGACCTCTTTCGCCTTTATTGCGGGATTGATTCCATTGATTTTGGCTACCGGACCGGGTGCTATTGCGAACCGTACCATTGGTGCCAGTGCACTGGGAGGGATGCTGTTTGGAACAATTTTCGGGGTAATTGTTATTCCTGGATTGTATTATATTTTCGGCAGCATTGCAGCACGTCAAAAACTTATTAATGATGAGGATGAAAGTCCTTTATCCGAAGATCACGAAGAAAATGGCCACCATCATGCTTAAGAAAAGAATTTCTAATTTTATTGGTTTAGGCTGCATTACTTTAATGTTTGCAGCATGTTTACCATCATTGGTTCGAAAAAATGAAAATAAAAATGTTCCTTCGAGTTATAACAGCTCGAAGGATACTGTTAACAGCGCACCTGTCAGCTGGAAAGAGTTCTTTAAGGATTCTAACCTGGTTGCCTTGATTGAAACGGCTGTTAACAATAACCAGTCACTGAAAATGATTGAGCAGGAAATTATCGTTGCTCAACAGGAAATACGCGCCAGAAAAGGTAAGTATTTACCCTTTCTAAGTGTCATGGCTGGTGCCGGTGGTGATAAAGAAGGTAGGTATACCCGTTTAGGTGCCCTGGATGCAAATCAGGATATTGTATCCGGACAATCTACTCCTAACTTTTTGCCTGATTATTTGCTGGCTGCCAACGTATCCTGGCAGGTCGATATCTGGAAGCAGTTGCGAAATGCTAAGACATCTGCTGTAAAGAGATGGCTGGCTAGCGTTGAAGGTAGGAAATTTATGCAGACAAAAATTGTTGCTGAAATTGCCTATAACTATTACGAATTAATGGCGCTGGATAATCAGCTGGCAATACTGCAGGCAAATATTGCGATTCAGAAAAATGCCTTGAATATTGTAACCCTGCAGAAAGCAGCTGGTCAGGTTACTGAACTGGCGGTTCTTCGATTCCAGGCTGAAGTAACGAAGAATCAAAGTCGTCAATACTATATTCAGCAACGAATCATTGAAGCGCAAAACAGAATCAATTTTCTGGCAGGTAGATTTCCGCAACCTGTACAGCGAAATTCTCAATCTTTCGCTCAGTTAGCACCTGATTCAGTATACATGGGTATACCATCTCAATTACTTGAAAACCGCAAGGATATTAAAGAGGCGGAGCAACAGTTATTGGCATATAAGCTGGATGTAAAAGTAGCTAAAGCTAATTTTTACCCTGTGTTTAATATTACCGGTGGAATCGGATATGATGCATTCAATGCAAAGTATTTGTTCACTACACCTGAGTCTATGCTATTTAATCTGGCTGGAAGTTTGGTTGCCCCGCTTGTTAACAGGAATGCAATCAAAGCCATGTATGTATCAGCGAATGCTAAACAAATAGAAGCTGTGTACAATTACGAGCGAACTATTTTGATGGCCTATACAGAAGTAGCGAATCAACAGGCCAATATCAATAACCTGGCGAATAGTTTCAATTATAAATCTCAACAGGTAGATGCTCTAAACCATTCTATCAATATTTCTATCAATCTCTTTAAATCTGCACAGGCAGATTATGTGGAAGTATTGTTGACGCAGCGTGATGCTCTTGAATCTAAAATAGAACTTATTGAAACCAAGAAGCAGCAATTGAATGCCATGGTAAGTATGTACCAGGCGTTAGGCGGTGGATGGTAGTAATCCGCTATTAACTGAATAATTTATACTGATAGTATATATGTTCATAAAAAATAAAGGTCATTTTACATGCCTGTAAAGTGACCTTTATTTTTTTACATTGATAGTAGAAAATATTTATTATTCATTATTAGCAAGTTGTACGGAGTTTCAAACCATTCTTTTCGAATCAGGTTATTCTGAATGAAAGGATCGTTTTATGATTTACGAAACAACAGAACTTTAATTTTTTTTAATAGTATAACGATAAATTAAAAGTATAAAACTTAATTTGTGAAAAAAGAACAATCATGGGAAAGAAAAAGCCATTAATACGTAGAACCTACCTTCCGGAAGTTAGCATAGGAATTTTACTGCTTATGTTTGTTATCTCCTACTTTTTATCACATCAAATTTTTGAAGTGAAACTTCATGATTTGGATGAAGATAATGGTGTTTACTTTGGTATGTTCCTGGTAACGGTGGCCTTATTGAATATGGTCATGATAATGTGGGAGGATCTATTGTTCCCGGTAAGAATAAAAGAGTTAGAAGGAGGTGGGGCTACATTCAGGAATCACCGTACTAAATTAAAAGTACAGATACTTATCTATCTTACCATACCTGCTATTTTTACATTTATTTATTTTGAATACGAAGTGAATCATGTTCGGTTCTTTATCTGGGCATTGATATGCATGCTTCCGCCGATTGTTGACAAACTGATTTCAGGTATAAACAATTACAATGATTACCTAACGTTGACCGAAAAAATCATTGAATACAAGAACAATGCAAAGGAGGGACACTTTATTGTACAGGATATTCAACATATGGCAATTATTAAGGATGAAAGAAAGGTCATACAAAAAATCCGACTTGACTTCAAAGATAACAGTAGTGTAACGATTGATCTGGACGAAATGGAACTGGATGCTTTTTATCATGCTATTTTCAAATACATCCTTTCACATTATGAGCATTTGCTGAAATAGTAAATCGATTTTAGTTTTATTTTCCTCTAATCCGTAGTTTGCTATCTGCATCTACGGATTTTTGTTGGGGCTGTTGGGGCGAATTGCATTCTCCCTTTAGATTGAATTAATCTCCCAATTACATTCTCTCTAATCCTCAAATTCCCTTCCTTTCAACCTGAAATTTCAATTACCCATCTCCCAAATCACCTTCTTGGTTGTATTTTATCAAAAAAAATGTGCTCAAAAAGTGCTTAATTTTGATTTAAATACAGATTTACTACAGAAAGGGTACAATTTTCCTTCAGAATTGATCTAAAATGTAACTTTTTTGCTTATTTTTGGTATAAATCTTACAACAATTTAAACAGCAAGAATTATGGAAAGTGGAACTATCATTCGAAAAACATTACCGATACATTTAAGTCTTGGTATACTATTACTAATGTTTACCGTTTCCTGGTTTTTATCGCACCAGATTTTCACCGTTCGCGTGCATGATCTCGATGAAAATACACATGTTTATTTTGGCATGGGTCTGGTTAGTATCGCATTGATGAATATGGTACTTATTACCTGGGAAGAGATTTTGTTTCCGATTAAATTAAAAAAAGTAGAAGGCGGAGTTGTTTTTAAAAATCACCGGAATAAATTAAAAACACAGGTGTTGATCTATTGTCCGATACCGCTTATCCTGGCTTTTATTTATTTTACGTACGATGTAAACCATTTCCGTTTCTTTATTTGGGCGGCTGTATGTTTGATTCCTCCAGTGGTTGATAAAATAGTTTCAGGAATCAATAACTACAACGACTATCTAATGCTGACTGATAAAACTATTGAATACAAAAACAATTCAACAGAAGGTCATTTCATGGTAAAGGATATTCAGGAAATTACAATCATTAAAGATAATCAACGTATCATCAAAAAAATTCAGTTGGGCTTAGCTAAAAATCGCAGCTTTATGATTGACCTGGATGAGATGGAGCTTGATGCTTTTTATGATTCCATTAATAAATACATTTTTACAAATTATCCCCAGCTGGTAAAATAAATACCATCATCATTAGTACATACAATCCGTAGTTTGCTTTGCAGACTACGGATTTTTTATTGGCTTGAAGAATAGAATCTATTAGAAACGGCTATTCTCAATTTGAATTTGTAGTATTAAGATCGCTTAGATTGGAAATCTTTTATTTAAAACTGGATTATAAATTCTTTTTTAATCTGCCTTCTGCTTTGAAAATGCCGAGAAGCTTCATTGTTGGGGCGTGATTTGCATTCGCCCATTTATCTATTGAATCGAATATAGGCCCATTATCCATTAAAATAAAAAAAGAAAAAAGCCACCGCCGCCCAATCTTTCTGAATTCCCCTGGCATAACCAAGAGTGCTGTAAATAGCATTTTGTACAGTACCATCGTCTTTGATATATCCCAGCGTAGCATAATTGTTGTTCTGCACCGTTCCATCTGTTTTTATATAACCGACGGTTGCATAATTAGCATTCAGAATGGTGCCATTGTCTTTGATATACCCGATAGTTGCGTAGTTTTTATTTTGAATGGTACCATCTTCTTTAATATAGCCTATTGTGGAATAATTGCTATCCTGGATTGTGCCATCGGCTTTTATATATCCCTTTGTACTATAATTGTTGGATTCAATGGTTTGAGCGTTGGACATGCTTATGCCCAGCAGAAAAAAAGTACACTAATGAGTCTTTTCATATCAAAGAAAATAACTTATAACTATACTAGTAAGGGCGAAACATGTAAGGGCGAATTGCATTCGCCCCAATCATGAGGGGCGAATGCAATTCGCCCTTACCCTTGCTTTACCATCTAATCAATGCCGATGCCCAGACAAAGCCACTGCCGAAGGCTGCCAAACAAAGTATGTCATCTTGCTTTAATCTTCCTTCCTGAATAGCTTCACTTAACGCAATAGGAATAGAAGCTGCTGTAGTATTACCATACTTTTGAATATTGTTGAAAACCTGATAATCCTGCAACTGTAATTGTTTCTGAACATATTCTGCAATGCGCAGGTTGGCTTGATGGGGGATGAGTAGGTTGATATCGGAGGTCTGCATTCCGTTAGCTTGCAGGGCCTCCTGTATCACTTCAGGGAATTTCTGTATGGCTTGTTTAAAAACAGCTTGTCCGTTCATGACCGGAAGCAATGCACCAGTATCAATCATGTCGGCAGTCAACCGGTTTTTGCTTCTACTGCCGGGATGTTGCAGCATTAATTCCTCGGCATAATTACCATCGGCATGTAAATGAGTAGAAAGAACGCCTTTGTTTTCATTGGTAGCCCTTAACACTACTGCACCGGCGCCATCGCCAAAGATTACGGCCATATTGCGACCACGATCTGATAATTCCATAATATTGGACTGTATTTCGCTGCCAACCACCAGAATGGTTTTATACATACCGGTTTTAATAAACTGATCGGCTACCGACAAGGCATAGATAAAACCCGCACATTGCTGACGAATATCCAGTGCCGGTATGTTCTTCAATTCTAGTTCCCGTTGCATGAGCACACCTGCGCCCGGAAAGGCATAATCAGGACTTAAGGTTGCAAAGACAATCATATCTACTTCTTCGGCTTTGATTGCGGCTTGCTGTAAGGCCATTTGGGATGCCTTTGCGCCCATATTTGAAACCGTATCAATGCTCTCTGTAAAAAAATGTCTTTCTTTAATACCTGTGCGCTCCTGGATCCAGGCATCAGAGGTATCCATATATTGAGTAAGATCCTGATTGGTTATAATCTGTTCAGGCACGTAATGACCAGTGCCCGCTATGGATGAATGTATTGACATAGGATATATTAGTATGCAGCAAAAATAAAAGAAATAAACAAACTATTATTGACTCTTATGAAGTTAATAATAGTTATCAACACCGTTGCTTTAAGCCTTCCGCTTTCCGCCTTAGGCATTAAAACGTATAAATGATACCGGCCTGAACTCCATACGCCCAGCGCCGAAGGTAATAATTATCCTTATAACTGAGTACGGATGTGAAATTAACTCTTGTATAGGGTTCAATAAAAATTTTTACAGGCATATTGTTTAAAAAAATCATTTTCAATCCAAATTTTGTACTACCTACCCATTCAGCATCTCTGCCAGCACTTTTATCAGTGATTACTTTTGTTAGATCAAGGTAGTCGATGGTGTATCCTTTACTGTTGATTAGCCTTGAAATCATCAGCCCACCACTTAACATAAAGGAGACATATTTCTGTTTCCGGAAAATCCATATCCCCAGATTACCACTGAGATCAATATAATTGTATTGATTGATACCTTTAACAATTGAATCGCTTGTTTTTGCAAATCGCTCGAGATACGATGAATAGGAAGCACCCAGCGAGTAACTGATGTTTTTTGGATTATATATTAATGTGCCTCCCAAAGTATAACCACCTATCGGCTTGGTGCATTGTTCAATAGTGTTTTTATAACTTGTAAATTGGTTGCAAAGTAGATGATCGTTGGTAAACTTAAATCCTGATCCCCCTAGTTCAAAAAACCATTTCTGATATATTTCTTCTTTTTGTTCGATCGTTTTTTTTATGATGAGAGGATCTTCATAGACATAAACAACCGAATCTTCGTCCTCCTCTACGGAAGTTGAATCTGTTTGTGCATCAGAAAAATATACGAATAAAAGCAAAATAGTTAGCGTACTTAAAAATCGCTGCATACACAAAATCATACGAGTTATCTTTTTTTCTTGGTAATGGCGGTGTCTACAACTACTAAAGTATCCCGTTTAGTTATATAACGGATCTTTTTGGGTTTGGGTAGAGCAGTTTGTTTTTGCTCTGCTTTTTCTACTTTTGTTTCGTTTGTTCCTGGTGCTTTAATGGTAATTATTGAATCCATTTCTGGGATAACTTGTTCAGATACTTCGGCTTGTTCCGGTAATGTTACCTTTTGCTTTTTACTATCAGTATCCATTGCATCAGTTTTTAAATCGATATTACGGTATGAATTTGCAGGTGCTGAAGATCTGTCTGTTTTTATATTACCATTGCCTTCTGGCATTATGGGAGGGTCATTTGAAACCGGATTCTTGTTTGTTGAACTATCACTTGTGTTTTTAACGGAAGCGGGATTATTAAAATGTGATTTGTTGTTAGCTATATTAAATAATGCGTTTCTTTTACTGTACAATACTAAAGCAATAATAACTACAATTGCTGCTCCATAAACAATATTAAATTTTTTCCAATAGGATGACTTCACAGCCGCTTTATCCAGATCTGAATACAATCGTTCCCATTGATCCTCCGAAGTAGGTTCAATCCTGAAATCATTCAATTCTGAATGAATAAATTCGTCAAATTTATGATCTGATTCTTGTTCCATCAGATGATTTTGTTTTATGCACCATTTCCAGTAATATTCTTTGGAGTGTACTTCTGGATCTTTTTAATCGCATTCTTGAAGTCTCTTCTGATATTTGTAATGTTTCAGCAATACTTTTATGTGAATAGCCATCAATTACAAATAAATTAAATACTATACGGTAATTTTCCTGTAACTGATTTATTCCTTCCAGAATGTCTTCTTTGTTTAGATGTAAAGCAGATATATCGTAATCAGAAGAGTCGTTTTGAGCTTCTTCTTCGTAATTTGAATAGGATATATTATTGTATTGATTATCCGTGTCGATTTCAGATGTGCCAAATGATTGATTCCTGTTTTTCTTAATAAAGTCAATGGAGCGATTAACTACAATTTTGCGGATCCAACCAGCCAATGATCCAGTTCCTGAAAAGGTACTAATTTTTTCAAAAATAATCATAAAACTATCATGCACAATATCTTTGGCATCATCATATGATTTTGTATATCTGTAAGATACTGCATTCATGATTCCTATATAGTTTTTATAGAGGGTTTTTTGTGCATCACGATTATTAGCTTTGCACCCAGCTATAATTTCGGCTTCTGTTTTATATATAGAAGACATGAAAAGAGTAATTCGTTACAGATAATATATTGTAAAGGTAATATATTCTGTCATTTTATTACTAAAAAACTCAATTTAGTAACAATTAAAGGCTTTTTTGATGCGTTACACATTAGAATTAACTAATTTAGACGTAATATTGGATTGTCAAAATTTTATCTGAATGGCCAGATTGAGCGTAATATTATTTTTCTTATTTTTATTTACAGTTAATTGCAAAAAAAAATGTCCTGACTGTGAAATTGTACCTGTCACAACAACACATTTTACATTTCATGATAAAAAATATATAACAGATTCGTATGTAAGTGATTATATTCCTGATTCTACCACAAATTATGGTACGGCTCCCAATATTTTTACTTCCTCTTGGACATATTCGGGTAGTGTTTCAAACCAGTATTTCATGATACGGTTTGACTATAGTTCCTTACCTTCAAGTGCAGTTATAAAATCTGCTGTATTAACATTGTATGCAGATACATCATTTTCGATGCCTGTTAACCCGGGCCATTACGGAAACGGAGTAGATAGTTCTGCTATTACAAACATAACAAGTCCTTGGAATGAATTAACAGTAAATTGGAATAATAGACCTACAAATACACTAAAGAATCAGATAAAAATTAAGCCAACTGTAACTTCAGCTGATTCACTTTATTTAGATGTAACCATACTGGTGAAGGATCAGCTTGTAAATGGCAATTATGGTTTTCAGGTAAGCTTGTTAAATTACACACCGTATCAAAGACTATTTTATTATTCTTCTGACGAACCGACTTACACAAAATTAATGCCTAAGTTAATGATACAATTGCAATAGATCTGTTGCAATTGTATCATTAACTTTTATTGACATCATTTATTGTAAAAACTTTTTATATACAATATATTTTGAAAATAATAATCAAATACTGAATAGAATTTTGAATTTTTTTATACTCACAATATCTGTATTTAGTAATTTATCTTCGCATTATATTTTAATAAATATTATAAATCAAAGAATTAATTGAATTCTTCGATTTGTAATATTTAAATAATAAAAAAAATCAAAAATATCTGTAACGAAATACTTTTTTGCTGTCTAATAGTAAATATCAGTTATTGAATTTGATGTATATATAACTGTTTTGAAATGCAATGTTGTAAAATATTGATAAGGATGCTTGACTTAAATAATTAATTCAAATTTTTCAAATGGGTATAGTACATTGTATAAATCGAATGCTATATTTTTGATAGTTGTATGCATGAACTATAGATTATTTTTTGTCTATAGATACTTACTATCGTGATGAGATTTAACTTTCGTATTGTACCCAATTTTTATTTTTTTTATTACATTTTTAAAGCTTCATCAGTGAATTCTAATAGAAAAAAAGAATAAAATTGAGGTATCTTTATTGTTATAACAACGTTCATTTTTACAATGCAGCAGCTTTTCTTTGTTAAAAAAAATAAACTGGAATGGAGAGAAACGAAACCGCCTGTTATTGAAAACGGAACTGAGGCTATTGTGCGGCCTTTTGCTGTAGCGAAGTGTGATTTGGATGATTTTTATCTATTTGATACTATTGTTCCGAAGCTAAAACTTGGTAAGCTTTTGGGATTGGTTGATCCGAAATTTGTTTCTGTTTTTGCTAAGATGTTTACGGGGCCTTTTCCTTTTGGACATGAATGTGTGGCAGAAGTGATTGAAACAGGAGATAAGGTTCGGCATATAAAGGTTGGTGATGTTGTTTCGGTACCGTTTCAATTGTCTTGCGGTACATGTACCCATTGCCAGAAAGGAATTACAAGTGCCTGTATGGGTTTTCCGGCAATATCTACCTATGGTTTTGGCAAATATTTACAATTTGGAGGAGCCATGTCTGACCTTTTGAAGGTACCTTACGCCGATGCTATGTTGTTGAAAATTCCAGACCATATTGATCCCATTCATTTGGCCAGCCTGAGCGACAATGTACCGGATGCCTATAGGGCCGTTGGAACTTACCTGGAAGAGGATGCCAACAAATCTGTTTTGATAATAGGAGGTAGGCCACGTAGTATTGGATTGTATTGTGTACTTATCGCTGCTGCTATGGGTGCTCCAGAAATTACTTTTGTAGATGCCTTCCATAATGATTTAGATATTGCCCGAAAACTGGGAGCACAGCAGGTATACACAAATATCAAAGATGTAAAGGGAACCTATGACATCGTTGTTGAAGCTTCTTCTTCCCGCAAAAATCTTGCTGAAGCTGTTATTAAAAGTAAGCCATATGGGCTTGTTGCCAGTGTTGGTTTATATCCCCTGATTACTACCATGCCACTTGTGGATATGTATACAAAAGGCATACATTATAAAACCGGTCTTACCAATGCCCGAACAGAGGCGGAAAAAGTATTGGCATTAATTGAACATGGTAAACTGGATTTAAAAGCCGTGACGAGTAAACATGAAAATTGGGACAATGCAATTGATGCTTTTCTATCCCGATCATCAAAGGTGATTGTTTCTCGTAATAGATTAATATCCAGATAAAATTTTATGATAGGTTTAAATAAAAAAAGGAACCTGAATAGTTCCTCTTTTTATTTTTATAATGATAGACTACCATTGGCTATCCAGGATTGTAGGATCATATTCACTGATTTTTGCAGGCTGTTGCGATTTTAGTTTACGATCTTCCTGTAGTAATTGCCATTGTTTTTGTTGGTCGGGTGTAAGTACTGTTTTTAATTTCGAATCATAGTCGGCACGTATCGGAGCGATTTCTGGTTGCGCCGCTTTTATATCACCATTATACTTTGTTTTTAAAGCAGACATAGATTTAACCTTATTGAGCGTTAGGTTATATACCTGTTGCTTTTGTGTACTGGAAAGATTCAGTTTCTGAGCCATGTAGTCGGCATGTTTTTGTGCTTTACTTTCTGGTGTACTTGTTTGTTTTACTGAATCTCCGCAAATAGTATTGATTCCATTGTTAGAAAATGATTGGAAACAGATGTTTCTATTTGCCATTACACTTCCTGAGATAGCAATAATTAGGCATATTGCTAAGGTTGATTTTTTCATAGGTTTTAAATGTTTGGTTGTTAAATATTGGGAATCTATCAAAATTTAACTGAATAATCTATGATATCTGAAAATTTCGAAATATTAATTTGGGTGTATTTTGTATACTGTTTAAAATATTTCAGATTCAGTACAATATTTCAGAAAATCGTTCGACTATGTTTGTATAAGGATTTATTTTCAGAATGGCACAGACTCAGGTAGCGCATATTGAACAGGTATTTAAGAAAGAGCGGGGAGGTCTTTTAGGCTTTATTCGCAAACGAGTAAGCCGGTTGGAGGATGCTGAGGATATTCTGCAGGATGTCTTCTATCAATTTATATCGGCTTATGATAGCATAGAATCGCTGGATAAGACAACTTCCTGGTTGTTTTCTGTTGCCCGTAATAAGATTACGGATAGCTACAGAAAGAAGAAGCCGGAAGCCTGGTCGGATCTGGGTTTTATGGGAAAAAATGAAGATTCGGAAGTATTGATGCTAGAGGATATTCTTCCGGATTTCAAAAATACCCCTGAAGATGTATATGCACGAAATATGATTTGGGAGTCTATAGAATTAGCTCTTGAAGAAATGCCAACAGAACAAAGACAGGTAATGCTGTTACACGAATTTGAAGATAAATCCTTTAAAGAAATCAGTGAAATTACAGGCGTAAGTGTCAATACTCTTTTGTCGCGGAAAAGATATGCTATACTCTTTTTACGGAAAAGATTACAGGAGCTTTACGATGAACTATAAAAAAAACATTATTATAAAATAGTAAACTTATTTGAATTATGAAACGCATGTTTTACGCTAAAATGATACTAAAAGTATTGGTGTTTGTCCCCTTATTAATCTTGGGTGTTGGATACATTACCATGTACTTGTGGAACTGGTTGGTTCCGGAATTATTTAACGGTCCTGTCATTACGTTTTGTCAGGCGCTTGGATTATTAATTCTTTCTAAAATCTTTTTTTCAGGCTTTAAAGGAAGAGGAGGTAGATGCTGTTGCCATCACGGTCATGGGTCCTGGAAAGAGAAAATGAAAGAGAAGTGGGAGAATTTATCAGAGGAAGAACGCAAAAATCTTAAAAATAGATTTTTCAGCAAATGTTATAAAGACGATAAAAAAGGTTCTGATTCGGAAACTAAAAACGTTTAACAGTATGTTATTATTTGCGGTACGTTATCAATTAAAGATCGCCAGTCAGAATAATGGCGAATATTCGGATCAGATATCTCTCCGCATGGAGAAAATGACAACAACGAGTAATTATCTGCCGGATATCATGACAGATATTTATGATAAGCACCGCGGGGATTGGCTATTGGGGGTAGAAATTCAGGATGTACAGCCTTTGCACCAACAATCCATGGCTTATGTGAACGATCATACTATTAAGGTATTGAACCACCTTTTGATTTGATAGAAGCCTACATTAACAAGTATAATACAAAAGTGGTAGAATGGAGAAAAAGGGAAGATTGGCGAAAGGCAATGATACGGAAGGGAAAGATTAGAGCCAATCTTCTTCTTGATCTCCTGATATGAATTAGTCTGATCATAGAAAATAAAAAGCCTCTGTACATTACAGAGGCTTTTTATTTTCTATCATTTAACTTTATTCTGTTCCACCCATTTTCTGGCATTAACAAAGGCTTCCAGCCATGGGGTGCATTCATCGTTTTTATGTTCGGTAGGGTAGTAGCCGCATTGCCATGGGAAAATAGCTCTTTCCAAGTGTGGCATCATCGCAAGGTGTCTTCCATCATCCGATACGATACCAGCGGTGTTTAACGGCGATCCATTAGGGTTAGCCGGATAGCTTGAATGACTGAATTGTAAAGCAATATTGTATTTGTCCAGCTCATATGGGAATTGGAATTTACCTTCTCCGTGTGCTACCCAGATGCCTAGTTTAGAACCTGCTATGGATTTTAATAATATTGAATTTGTATCTTTTGTAATATCAACATTCAGGTAAATCGATTCGAATTTGCCGGAACTGTTGTGTTTCATTTTTGGTTTAACATCATGTTTCGGATAAATTAAACCCAGTTCAACCATTAGCTGACATCCGTTGCATACACCAAGGGATAAAGTATCCTGGCGGGTATAGAATGTATCCAAAGCCTTTTTTGCTTTTTCATTATATAGAAATGCACCTGCCCAGCCTTTTGCAGAGCCCAATACATCGCTATTTGAGAATCCACCAACAAAAACAATGAAATTGACATCACTCAGATCTTCTCTACCACTGATAAGATCTGTCATGTGAACATCTTTAACGTCAAAACCTGCCAGCCACATGGAGTAAGCCATTTCACGATCTCCGTTTACTCCCTTCTCACGAATAATAGCAGCCTTGATTCCTGTTTTAGGCTGACGATCATGCTGGATGGAATAGGCACTTAAAGAACCCTTAAAATTGGCAGGGAAACGAAACTCAATGCCATGTTTCTTATAATTATCAAAGCGTTCTTTTGCGAATGCAGGCGTGCTTTGTTTCTCATCCAATAGATAAGATGTTTTGTACCATACATCCCGCAATGCGGATATATTGAATGCTGTTACTTTTTCATTCAGATAAATACTTACTGAATTTCCTTTAACAACCTTTCCAATGATAGCTGCTCCAACACCTTTATTGACCAATAGTTCCTGTACTTTTGCGGCATCACGAACCTGAATCACTAAGGCAGGGTTTTCAGCAAACAAACATTTAATCAAATCCGTCTCTCCCAGAAAATCCAATGAAATGTCTAAACCGATTTCATTTTCAGGGAAGCACATCTCCAATAAGGTTGTGATCAAACCTCCGCTTGAAACATCATGTCCGGCAAGGATCAAATTTTGTTGAATCAAATCCTGGATAGCATCAAAGCTTCGTTCGAAATGTTCGGTATCTAATATATCAGGAGTGACATTACCCAATCTATTTAGAATCTGGGCAAAGGATGAGCCGCCAAGTGCCAGCGGCATGCAGCTTAGATCTATATATATAATGCCCGTATCTTCTTCTTTAATCAGGTTCGGAGTTACACCTTTGCGTATGTCGCTCACTTCACCGGAGGCAGAAATAATAACTGTTCCGGGAGCATACACAACACCATCTTTGTATTTCTGTGTCATGGATAGAGAATCTTTTCCTGTCGGAATATTAATTCCCAAATCACAAGCGAAATCACTTACGGCTTCTACGGCTTCATATAGACGCGCGTCTTCGCCTTTGTTTTTGCAAGGCCACATCCAGTTAGCACTTAACGAAATGCCGCTTAAGCCACCATCAATGGGTGCAAATACGATATTGGTTAATGCTTCTGCTATAGCTATCCTGGAGCCTGCCTGTACGTTTATTAGTGCAATTGCTGGGGCATGACCTACAGCTGTTGCAACGCCAGCCTTGCCTCTGTAATCAAGTGCCATGGCTCCGAAGTTGCTGAGCGGTAATTGAAGGGAACCAACGGTTTGCTGTTGGGAAACTTTACCTGTGACCGAACGGTCAACTTTATTCGTAAGCCAATCCTTACAGGCAACTGCTTCTAATTGCAATACAGCTTCCAAATATTCCTGCACTTTTGCAGCATCGTACTGTATCTCCTGAAAGGTTGTATGTTGTTGTTCATCACGCAGAATTGTTTTCGGAGGATTTCCAAACATATCTTCCAGGGTCCAGTCAATAGGTTTGGCACCTGTTACGGATGATTCAATCGTGAAGTGTTGGTCGCCGGTAATATCTCCTACAACATATAAGGGGGCACGTTCGCGTTTTGCAACACGATCCAAGGTATCAACATCGTTTTGGTTAATCACAAGTCCCATGCGTTCCTGGGATTCATTGCCAACAATTTCCTTAGCCGATAGGGTAGGATCACCCACAGGCAATTTTGCTAAATCAATTTTCCCACCTGTGCTTTCAACCAATTCAGATAAGCAATTTAAATGGCCGCCAGCACCATGATCGTGAATGGATACAATTGGATTCGTTCCGCTCTCCATCATTGCCCGTATCGCATTATAAACGCGTTTCTGCATTTCAGGATTGGAACGTTGAATGGCATTTAATTCAATAGCACTGTTCAAGGCTCCTGTATCAAGGGATGAAACAGCACTTCCGCCCATTCCGATGCGGTAATTGTCACCGCCCATTACAACTATTTTATCTCCTTTTTTTGGATGATGTTTTTTCGCATCTTTCAATACGCCATAGCCTATACCGCCAGCTTGCATGATCACTTTATCAAAGCCAAAGCGTTTACCTTGTTCTTCGTGTTCAAAGGTAAATACAGAACCATTGATAACAGGCTGGCCGAATTTATTACCAAAGTCGGAAGCTCCATTAGATGCTTTAATCAGAATGTCCATGGGCGTTTGGTAAAGCCAAGGACGTTCTTTCATTCCATTAGTTTCCCAATCCCGGTTTTTCTCAAGTCGGGAGTACGAGGTCATATACACAGCTGTTCCCGCCAATGGTGCACTACCTATACCACCAGCAATCCGGTCCCGTATTTCTCCGCCCGAACCAGTAGCTGCACCATTGAATGGTTCAACGGTGGTAGGGAAGTTATGTGTTTCTGCTTTTAAGGATAGAACGGATTCTACATTCTTAATCTCAAAATAATCCGGTTTGTCTTGTGTTGCGGGAGCAAACTGCTCCATCACCGGACCTTTTGTAAAGGATACATTGTCCTTATAGGCCGAAACTACTTTATTGGGATTTGTCTCCGTTGTTTTCTTGATCAGTTTGAATAAAGAAGATTCTTTTTCTTCTCCGTCAATAATAAATCGTCCGTTAAAAATTTTGTGTCGGCAATGTTCCGAGTTTACCTGGGAGAAACCAAACACTTCCGAATCGGTGAGTTTGCGGTTGTTTTTAGTCGCTACAGATTCCAGGTAATCAACTTCCTCTTTACTCAATGCCAATCCTTCTGTCTGATTAAAGGCCGCTATATCAACAATATATTTTATTGGCTCTGGTTGTAAATGAATATCAAAGATGTCCTGACCCAATCCATTGTAGATAACCTCGAGCATTTTATCATGTGCCGAATGAATACTTTCAGCTTGATGAAATTCTTCTATGCGCAGAATGCCATTGATACCCATGTTTTGAGTAATCTCAACCGCATTGGTTGCCCATGGTGTAAGCATTTCCTTGCGCGGACCTTTATAAAAACCTTGAAGGGAAGATTCCGTTAATATTTGACCGTCAAGTAGCCAGTTTAATTTTTGTATGTCTTCTGAAGAAAAGGAATATTCTGTATGGATGGCATAAATACTGCCGCTGCTGTTTTTAGCGAAAACGATCATGATAATCAAATTTCAAATGAATAGACAAAGATACATTTTAAGGGACTAAAAAACAGGTAAGGTGGAAAAGAATGCTTGGTCGGGCAGATAGGTGTTATTCCTTTTCAATAAAAAGATATTCAAGGTAATAGTCCCAGAAAGTGCCTTCTTCAACGGCAGCCGGATCAATTTCAATGAACTGTTTTTTCAAATATTCCCAATCTGAATCTGTAAAAGTAAGTGTTTCACTTTCTTCGGAAGAAAACTGCTCTATAAACTTTTCATACAAATAAATACAAATAGCCATTTTGTCAAGCGAACTATTCATGAAAACCGCGTTGAAATCATTTTCAGTTTCAACATAGCAGATTCTGTATCCATTTAGCGGATCAATACAAATAGGATCGCTGTTGGTCGTTTCACCTATGATAAACCAATCAGACAATTCAGGTCTTTCCAGATCAAATAAATCATCCGGTGAAACAAAAGCTGGAAAGGTTGAAACATTGAATGTTAAGTATGGTGCTGCTTCTTTTGGTAATCCAACCATGGAAAGGAATTCCAGTATGTCTACGGGTAGTGGTATAGCATGTATGGATTCCAGTTTGATTTTATCCAGTTCTATATCCTGTTCCTGCCAGTAATCTATGTATTCTTGAATATTCATGTAACAAGTTTAAAGGATAATGTTTAAAGAAACAACCCGATTATATTATTACTGATGTACCTTTTTTCTGTATCTTTTTTTATCTATCCCATTATGTCTGTAAAAATAAGCCTATGAAACAGATGATTATTTTTGCTTCTATGACTCTAGGAGTTGTAGCCGGCAGTTTTGCACAGAATGGTTATAATCAATATTCGGTGAAACCTGTTCATTCCTCTGATATCATGTATAAGAAAGTGGTATGGAGAGCAATGGATTTGCGCGAGAAACAGAATTCGCCATTATATTCTAAGAATAATGAGCTTTCAACAATTATTCTTACTGCTTTTCAGCAAGGAAAGATTAAAGCATATCAAAATGATTCACTTACACATACATTATCCTGGAATGATGCTGAAAATAGACTGGTTGTACCTTCAACGGATTTTGGTGATGATACGATTGACCTGTATATGGAACATGGTGCGGACTGGCGTAAAATAGTTCCTCCTAAAGCATACTTTTCTGGAAGGGATTTATATCAGATTGAATTAAAAGAGGAAGTAGTCTTTGATAAAGAGCATTCCAGAATGTATCGGGATATTCAAACACTTACGATTTATTTTCCGGCAGATCATCCTGAGAATACCAGAGGTATACAAGTAAACATTGCCACATTCAGTTATAAAGATTTGGTAGATAAAGTATTCACGGATAATCCCAAAGCCATATGGATCAATCAGGAAAACGATGCATCAAATAAAAACCTGGCTGATGCATTTGAATTAAATTTATTCAGCTCGTATATAGTTAAAATTTCAAATGGAAAGGATCAGTATTTATCTGAAAAATATATGAGTGAATACAAAGGATTATTAGCTGCACAGTCCACAGCAGCAGAATTAATGGAATTTGAACATCATTTGTGGGAGTATTAAAATGAAAAATCCGTAAAGCGTTAGATATGCTTTACGGATTTTTTGTATTAGTATAAGGATATTTTAAAATACTTCTATAACCGTATATAAACGATCCAGGAACATGAATGTATCACCTTTGCGCTTGTCCGCCAGTATTTGAAATAATGGAGAAAGCGTCGATACTGTCTGGAATGATTTATCGTCGATTTTCAGCTCTCCTAAACTAGTGCTGATAAAATAATTCTGAAAGTTTGTGAATACAACGGATCCGAATTTTACTTTATCATGCTCTTGAACCATGATTCGGTTCAATAAACCTAAGTTATTTACACCTTCCTGTGCCTGACGTGCGTACATATCACGTGTGGCATGCATAGATTCTCTGAAGGAATCCGACAGCTCTTCCGTTACTTTTTCTTCGTTAGCACTTGAAAGAGCATCTTCCATAGCTTTTTTTGCTAAGCCGACATTATTTTTCTGGATGTCGATGCACTTGTGTAATAATGCTTTCTTTAGTTTTAGCTTTTCGTCTAAGGACATCACTATTGGTCCAATACGCGTTGGAGCAGGCCCTTCTAAGGTCAATTCCTCGGATACATATTTGGAAGAAGCTTTTTTAGAAGAAGTTTTTGCAACTTTTGCCGGTTTTCTAAAAACAACAACTTCCTCGTCGTCGTCATCGTCCTCTTTCTTCTTTTTAGCTCTCCTAGGTTTACCAACAACTTTTGCAGCCTGAACAGCAGGATTTGCAATTTTGGGTTCAACAGCCGCCGTTCCCTTTTTCTTCAAATCAAGTTCTTTTGTAGGCTTCGCAGCTTTAGCAACAGCTTTTTCTTTCGTAATTACAACGGGCTTCTTTGTAACAGCTTTCGTTACTGCCTTGGCTATAGATTTTGAAGGTTTAGCAACAGCTTTTTTGGCTACAGTTGGTTTTGAAATGGCCTTTTTAGGTTCAACTTTCGATTTACTAATAGGTTTTTTCGCAACAGTTTTTTTCGCAGGTACCACTTTTTTCGTTTCGATTTTCTTTTTGGAAGTGGAGGAGGTAACCTTAACAGTTGTTTTTGTCTGTTTTTCGGCCTTCTTGGCAACTACTTTCTTTATTGCCCCGCTCTTTTTAGCGCTACTAGCACTCTTTTTCGCTACTTTTGCCATTTTTTCAATGAAAAAATTTATTTGTTCTAATGACTAACCTTCCAAGGTTTTCAGATACTAATTTAAAAGGTTCATTGTCAATTACAAAACTTCCATCTAAATCAATATAGTCCAAATCACCTGAAATCCACATTCCGGAGCGTATTCCGAGGCTTGTTTCGACCATGCAACCGATCATGGTTTTAAGGCCTAATGATTTGGATTTCAATAGTATACTGGCACCTTCGCGGTAGCCTCCTGCCTTCATTAGTTTCATATTTACCCCGTGGAAAAGTTCTTTAATTTCTTTTAAATCAGGAGCAAAAGTTATAGACTCATCAGCAAAAACAGGCAAATAAGTATACTTTTTAAAGTATTTGTATTCCGTTTTTTTGTCTGAAGGGAAGGGTTGTTCAATAAATTCTATTGGAATTTTCTTTAATTGTTCCAATTCCTGTATCAATAAATCAGGATCCTCCCAGGCCTCATTCGCATCAACCCGGATTGGTTTGTTGAAATATCGGAAGGCAGTTTTGATTAAGTCTATGCTTTCTTCTTTTCCCGTTTTAATTTTCAGGAAATCGAAACGGGTTAAGTCATATTTAGAAATAAAACCTTGAATTTCTCCCGGGTCCATAATGGGCAGTGTATAAGAAGTTGCTAATGGCTGTGTATTGAGTTTTATTCCCGTATATTTTTCAAAAAAATTATTATCTGCAAAGCAGCGGGCATGTACATACGCTGATTCTAAGGCAAAACGGAGAGATTGACATAATTGGGCCGCATCTAAAAAATCATTGAATTGATTTTCATCTTTTAGTAAATCTGGTCTGAAACTTCTGGCAAATAAATTAAATTGCTCTTCCAATAGTTCAATGGTTTCACCATAACGTATATTCGGTGCTGCTTCTCCGGCAAATTGTTTTCCATCCTGATGAAGGAATACAATAAGATTCTTTTTTTCATCGGAAGCATTGCGCGATATTTTCCACGTATACTTTAATGTTAAGTGAAGAATGGTGTAATCCCAGTATATATTTTCCATTTTATAAAATTCTGTACGAAAATAGTCATAGTTTACGTTCTTATATCATTGTTTTAAATGATTTATAGCTATTTTTGTTCTTTGTATGAAATCAATCTTCTGTCTTGTCGTATATTTCTTATTATTCCTGAATTGTATTTTAGTTCATGGACAGGATGTACAATTTTCTCAATATTATAATACTCCACTATATACGAACCCTGCTTTTGCGGGAACCGGTGAGAATACGCGTGTTGGTGTTCAATACCGTACTCAATGGACAAATGTCGCAAAACCATATACAACATATGCTTTATGGGGCGATCACTTTATTGAAAGTGCACGCAGTGGAGTGGGCTTATGGATCATGAGAGATGATCAGGGGCAAAACAGAACAAATCTGACAGCAGTTAATGCATCCTATTCGTATGTTGTTCCGCTTGGTAATCATTGGGTTTTTCGTCCGGGCTTACAAGTTGGTTTTGGTGTACGGGGTTCAAATTATAATACAGCGGTATTTGGTGATCAATTGACGAATAATGGAGCTACAGGTAATGCTTCATCAGATCCGATTTTAAGTAGCAATCCATCAAAGATATATCCGGATTTTGGGACTGGCGGAATGATTCATAATGATAAATTCTGGTTTGGCTTAGGCTTAAATCATTTGAATACACCTAATTTATCCGTTGATAAAATTCCGGGAGATAATTTACCAATGCTGTTAAACATTCAATCCGGTTATAAAATACTCTTGAATTACAGTAAATATAACCCATCAGCAAAAGAGATAAGTTTAACACCAACCGTTAACTACAAACACCAGGGAACGTACGATCAGCTGGATATTGGTTGTTATTATACGTATTCTGCCATCATGCTTGGAATGTGGTATCGTGGAATTCCTTTATTGTCCTATGGCAAAGGACTTCCGAACAATGAAGCTATAATACCAATGGTTGGTTTATCTCAGAAAGGTTGGTCGATTACATATAGCTATGATTATACCATCTCAAAGCTTACCAATGCAAGCAGTGGAGGTTCTCATGAGGTATCAATTATCTATGAATTTAAAGTGCGTTACCGAAATGCACACATTCAAAAGCGCTTACCTTGCCCTAAGTTTAACCAAACGTATAGTAATTAGTCAGTAACCAAACATTGTTGCTTACTAAATGCCCTATAAATATTTTTCTTAACAATTGATGAATGGTTGCAATAATCGTTGAATGTTTGGGTTGGCTTGGTGCCATTTTAGTTTTATCCGCATATTATTTGATATCTACCGATAAAGTGACTTCTGCATCATCTTTATTTCAATGGTTGAACATAATAGGTGCGATTGGTCTTATTATTCATACAATTTTTAATCATGCTTACCCATCGGCTTTTGTAAATGTTATATGGGTAGGAGTTGCTGTATATTCATTGTTGAAACACCATAAAAGCAAACGAAGCACTAAGTGAATTTTGGTGCTTCGTTTGTTTGATTACAAATAAATTTTGCTAAATCGTTAACACAAATCTAAATCGGGAAGGGGTCCCCGAACTATTTTTTCCTGGATACCATTTGGGCATATGCTCAATAGTCTCCTGAAATGCATTTTGTATTTCAGGCGTTACTTTATTCAGACAATGAATACTTGTCGTACTTCCATCTGCTTCAACAATAAATTCAATATAGAGCGTATCATGAATCTGATTGATATCTATTTTATATTGATCTTTAAAATGGTGGTATAAATATAATTTCAACGCGTTATATCCGCCCGGGTAATCAGGGAAAGTAACAGATGGCGCTTTTTGGTCTTGTCCATATACCCACAAGGAAACAATCCAGCAGGTAAGAATGATGATATATTTTTTCATAATATGTTCTCCTTTTCAAAGATTACTACTATTGATGAAAAAAAATTAATGCATTGATTTTTAGTTTTATATATAACTTTCTATACGTTAAAATTTGTATAATGTTGATATATTATTGTGATTTATGCATATAAAGTTTTTAATATCACTAATTTTGTATTTCAAATTCAGTAGTTTGAATAATTGATCTGTAAATTGAATATTGAGAAATGAAAAAGATACTATTAATAACAGTGATGGTCATTGGTTATATTCTGCCAGGTTTATCACAAAATAAAAAAGTGAGTTGGGAGGCCCGATTTTCCCTTGGCGTAAATGCTATGAATATTAGGGATAATGATACGAGACCGTCAGGAACTTATTACCCGGCAGATGGAAATACATATAAAGTAAATAATTTACCATCTGTTAGTCTGGGTATGAATGCAATTTTTAAAATAAATGATCATTTCTCATGGTCTGCCGGACTTGCGCTCACAACCCGAAATATGCTGGTTGCGAATCAGGATGGGGGCTATTATGGACAATCTCAATACAATGTTACCTATCTTCAGGTTCCTGTTTTGCTTAGATATACTTCAAATGAAATAGCTAAAAATCTTAGAATTCATGTTGGCTTGGGGCCTTCGTCTGATTTGAAGATAGGCGAAGCTTTAGTAGGTGGAGATGGAGCTCATTATTGGAATCTGGCTAATAACAATTATGTTCAGGATCCTACGCGAGGAAGAAATGGATCTAACAGTCCTGTCGCTTTATTTAACATCATTAATTGGGGAATGTATTTTACTGGGGGAGTTGACTATGCTTTAACTGAAAAATTTACTCTTTACACGGGTCTTAAAATAAACCCGTCTTTTATTAATATGATCAATCCTAATTTGACCTTTGATACCAACAAAACAAATGGTCAGGTTATAAAAGTCAGTTCAGGTGTTTCTTTTACCAGTACGATTATCGGACTGGATTTTGGATTTAAATTCTAAATTAATATTGGGTTGAACAGAAGAAGATTTTAGGTATCAGTTTTTCTTTTGTTCAGCCTTATTTGCGTTTTGCTGAATAGCAGCATTTTTTAAATTAATGTTTATTGGTACATAAATCATTAGATTCATCTGTAATAGATTATCCTTTTTAGATGAATTTCCCCATTGTGAAATATTGTCAATATAGTCGGTCATTGGGTTCAGAAATCCCATATCAACACCTATTCCATATCCATGCGGTGTAAAATAATTGGCTCCGATTTTAATCGGAAGTATGACACTTATATTTCCGTAATTCTCGTTAGGTGCTCTGGTATTAAATTGCTGTGCATAGGACACATTATATTGGTCCTTGGGATTATAGCGCAGTATTGCAATTCCCGGACTTAAATAGATATTGAAAAAATCTTTTTTAATAATATTAATACGCAATTCATAGCCTAGACTAAACAAGGACGTTTTAAAATAAGTATTCGGAGTGGCAAGAGGGTTTTGGTTATAAACATAATCGGGATTATTACCTTGAACGCTACCAATCATTAAATGAAAATAACCATTCATTCTTTTTTTCTTATTCAGTAAAATTCCTGCATGAAAGGTACCACTCCAGCTTTCGTATTGGTTTACTAAGTCTCCTTTATACGAAGTACCACCAAAGCCAATATTTAAAAAAGATTTATATGAGTTACTTTGCGCTAGTGTGCAGATCGAAAAAAGAAGTAATAAAAGCGTAATTCCAAGCGAGCGCATAAACCTAATTTGAAGTTTATAATTCAATTCAAATAAAAGTAACCTTACTTAATAGTTCCTTTTACTTCTTTAATAATATCTTCCAGTATATCGATCTGAATTTCCTGGATTTCAAGTAATCGTTTATTTTGATGAATCATCAAATGATCCAGTTTTTCATGAAGTAGCTTGATTTCAAGCTCTGCCTTAAGATTTATTTTGTATTCATATTCATTTCTTATTCGGTCTTTTTGCTCACGTCTGTTTTGACTCATCATAATGATTGGAGCCTGAATAGCAGCAATACACGACAGAATTAAATTTAAAAGAATAAAAGGGTAGGGGTCAAATATTTCAGTCAAATAGAGTTTAACGTTAATGATCATCCATACCAATATGAAACTGAAAAAGAATATTATAAAGGTCCAGCTACCACCAAACTCAGCAATGGAATCCGCAACTTTTTGTCCGAATGTTAAAGAACTATCAATCTCCGGTTCAATATTATCAGAAAGTATTTTATTTTGTGTGATGGAATCTACAACTTCTCTTTCAAGGCCTGTTAATTCTCCTGTTTCATTTTGGATAATTCCTTCAAGATATTTCCTTCTGTATTCGTTTAATTTTTCAATGGATATATAATCATCCATCGTGATATCCGGATAATCATTTTGAATTAATTGACGTATCGATCCACGAAGCACATCAATTTTATAACAACTTTTACTATCTAATTTCTGTTTGGTAATAAAACAGGTAACAATACTCATAGGACATTCGATTATGTATTTAGGATAATTTATTCGAAGTATAGATGAAAAAACGAATGAATAAAAATAATAAAAAAAGCCGGTTTGAAACCGGCTTTATATTTATTTAATTGAGCTAAAATCAAAGGTTTCCAGAAAGGCGGTAGTAAATTTGCCCGATCGGAATTTAGGATCATCCATAAGCTTTATGTGAAAAGGAATGGTTGTTTTCACACCTTCAATCACAAATTCCTGTAAAGCTCTTTTCATTCTATCGCAGGCTTCATCTCGTGTCGGAGCATTAACGATGAGCTTAGCAATCATTGAATCATAGTTCGGAGGAATTGTGTATCCTGTATAGCAATGACTGTCTACACGTACTCCATAACCGCTAGGCATGTGGAAGTTTGTAATCTTACCTGGAGATGGACGGAATCCATTCTTAGCATCTTCGGCATTGATACGACATTCAATAGAATGGCGAAGCGGAAAATAGTTTTTCTTTTCTAATTTTTCTCCTGCAGCGACTCTGATTTGCATTTTCACCAAATCAACACCGGTAACTTCTTCTGTTATGGTATGTTCTACCTGAATACGGGTATTCATTTCCATAAAATAGAAATCACCATTTTTGTCAACCAGGAATTCAATCGTGCCAGCACCTTCATATTTGATCGATTTAGCACCTTTTACAGCTGCTTCACCCATTTTATTACGAAGACGTTCGGTGATTATAGGAGAAGGAGTTTCTTCAACTAATTTCTGGTGACGTCTCTGTATAGAGCAATCTCTTTCAGATAAGTGAATAACTGTTCCGAATTTATCACCAAGAAGTTGAACTTCAATATGTCTTGGTTCTTCAATGAATTTTTCAAGATACAAACCATCGTTTCCAAAGGCAGCCCCGGCTTCTTGCTTAGCGTCGTTCCACGCTTTTTCAAATTCACGGTCATTGCGAATGATACGCATACCACGTCCACCACCACCAGCAGTGGCTTTGAGGATAACTGGGTATTTTATTTTATTGGAAAGCTTAATACCTTCTTCAATAGATTGCAATAAACCGTCTGAACCAGGAATACATGGTACTCCTGCTTTTTTCATCGTATCTTTTGCAGAAGCCTTATCGCCCATGGAATCAATCATTGCAGCACTTGCTCCAATAAATTTAATGCCATAATCTTCACAAACTTTAGAAAATTTAGCATTTTCTGAAAGGAAACCGTATCCTGGATGAATAGCATCAGCATTTGTAATTTCAGCAGCTGCTATAATATTCGGAATACTTAGGTATGATTGAGAAGAGGGAGCAGGACCTATGCAAACAGCTTCATCTGCAAATCGAACATGAAGGCTTTCTTTATCTGCCACAGAATAAACCGCTACTGTTTTTATGCCTAATTCTTTGCAGGCACGAATAACACGCAACGCAATTTCACCTCTGTTGGCTATTAGTATTTTTTTAAACATAGATGTGTATTTCCGGTAATAAATATGAAAACCAATTAATTCGGTTCAACCAGGAACAATGGTTGATCATATTCAACTGGTGTTGCGTTTTCAACCAGAATTTTTACGATTTTACCCGATACTTCCGATTCAATTTCATTGAACAACTTCATTGCTTCAATGATACAAACTGGTTTGCCTGCTTCTATACTATCACCAACATTTACAAAAGATGGTGTTTCCGGACTTGATGAACGGTAGAATGTACCAATCATCGGAGATTTTATTGTAACAAGATTTGATGTATCAGCAGCTTTTTCCTGTTTAGGACTCGCAACTGGAGTAGCAGCAGTTACTTGTTGTTGTGCAACAGGTAATACTTGAGGAATAACCTGTGGCATTACAGGGATTGAGATATCAGACGCTTTTACGGCTGAATCCGGATATTTCTTAACATTAATTTTAAATTGTTCTGTTTCAATATTCACTTCTGCTAATCCTGAGCTAGCGATGAAGTCAATCAACTCCTGAATTTCCTTTGGTTTCATTTCAGTATATTACTTTAAAATTTTGTTCGGATTTAATGAAGAAATTATTTAGGATCGTATCCCCATTTCATATAAATAGAGCCCCATGTAAAACCGCCTCCAAAAGCTGCTAATACAAGATTATCACCTTTTTTCAGTTGCTTTTCATAATCCCATAAAACAAGAGGAATCGTTGCGCTGGTTGTGTTTCCATAGCGCTGAATGTTAATCATTACCTTTTCAGGGCCAACATTCATTCTGTCTGCCGTAGCATCGATAATACGCTTGTTCGCCTGATGCGGCACAAGCCATTGAACATCTTCACCTGTTAAGTGATTTCGTTCCATAATTTCAGCAACAACATCGGACATGTTTTTTACTGCAAATTTAAAAACAGTAGCTCCTTCCTGATGAGCAAAATGCTCATTGTTCATAACCGTTTCAAGGCTTGCAGGTTTCCGGCTACCACCGGCTTTCATGATTAAATGCTGAGCACCCGATCCATCTGTTTTTAAAGCACTATCTATGATGCCTATATTGTCTGTAGTAGGTTCAAGTAATACAGCACCAGCACCATCTCCAAAGAGAATGCAGGTATTTCTGTCTTTGTAATTAACGATAGCAGACATTTTATCAGCACCTACTACGATTACTTTCTTGAATTTACCACTTTCGATATATTGAGAACCGGTAACCAATCCGAATAAAAATCCTGAACACGCTGCATTCATATCATAACTGAATGCATTTTTTAGACCACACATGTCTGAAATAAGATTTCCGGTTGCCGGGAAAACATAATCAGGTGTGGTTGTGCAACAAATTAATAATTGAATTTCAGACGGGTCTGTATTAGTTTTTGCAAGTAAATCATTAACTGCTTTCGCCGCCATGTGAGAAGTGCCAAGGCCTTCTCCTTTTAAAATGCGACGTTCTTTAATACCGGTTCTGGAAAGGATCCATTCATCTGAAGTCTCGACTAACTTTTCCAGTTCCTGATTTGTTAAAATATAATCCGGTACATGACCTGCAATACCGGTGATACATGCTTTAATATTGCCCATCTCCTAAGTTGTTCAGATTAGCTATATGCGGTTTTGATTTTATCTGAAATCTGGGCCTTTACCAACTGGTATGCCTGATGCATCATATTTTTGATCGCCTTAGGGGAAGATATTCCATGACCAATGATTACGTTTCCGTTTACTCCTAAAATCGGACTGCCTCCAACTTCTTCGTAATTAAACATATCAAAGAAATTATCCTTAAACCCTCTTTTGGAAACCAAATCATAAAATGTTTCACCCATTTTCAGGATAATATTTCCGGTGTATCCATCACAAACAATTACATCTGCTTTATTACTGAATAAATCACGGCCTTCAATATTACCAATAAAATTAACAGCGTTAGCTTCTTTTATAAGTTGATGCGCTGCCAAGGTTAATATAGTACCTTTTTCTTCCTCTTCACCAAGATTCATTAAGCCTACTTTTGGATTATCAATTCCGAACACATATTTAGTGTATAAAGAACCAATAACTGCAAATTGAGCCAACATTTCCGGTTTACAATCAGCGTTTGCTCCTACATCTATAATAACAGCAAAACGTCCTGATTCTTGGGGCATGAACCCCGCAATACCAGGACGAAGAATACCTTCAATAGGTTTAATGCTAAACATGGAACCGACAAGCATTGCACCTGTATTGCCGGCACTACAAAAGGCATCAGCTTCTTGTAGTTTCAGCATTTTAAAACCAACTGCAATACTGGAATCAGGTTTTTGAGAAAAAGCTTTCGTAGGGTGTTCAGCCATATTAATAACCTCTTCGGCATGAACAATCTTTATCCGGCTCTTGTTTCCTTGTAGCTGATTCAAATGTTCATTGATAACATCTTCTTTTCCTATCAGGATAATTTCTGCATCGGAAGGAAGTGATTCGGAGGCTAAAACGGCACCCTCAATGATAGCCTTGGGGGCGAAATCACCTCCCATTGCATCCAGTGCTATTCTCATCTGATTAAACTGCTAGTGCTTTTTCAACTGCTAGTTTACCTCTGTAGTGCCCGCATTCAGGACACACTCGATGCAAGAGCACAGGTGCACTGCAATTAGAGCATTCAACAAACTGAGAAGCAACCGCTTTGTAGTGAGTTCTTCTCTTGTCTCTCCTTGTTTTGGAAATTTTGCGTTTAGGATGAGCCATTTCTTTTTATTACTAGTTTAACTTACTTTTATCTTGTAAACTCTTTAGAGCCAGCCATCTTGGATCTATAAGATCTTCTGATGGTGTATCTTCTTCAGCTGGTTTTTCTGTTGAATAAATCAAAAGCGTATCACTTTCGTCGTTCTGATTTTCTTCTTCTTTGAAACGCGGATGAAGTTTTTTTATCGGTACTTCCAGACTAATAAACTCATAAATATAATGAGCCACATTAATCTTTATTGTTTCTCTTTTAATGCCTATTATTTCTTCCGTTATTTCTCCTTCTTCTTCTGAATATTTAAAAAGAAGCGGATTTTCAGAATTAATAGGGAAGTCAAACGGATCCAGAGTTCTGTCACATATCAATTCAATCTTTCCGTTTACACGAAAAGATGTTCGGATTAATAAAGGTGTTTTTTCCAGATCTATTTCAACTTGCAATGATCCCTTCTGGATCAAACTATCTTCAATTAAGCCGAAAAACGAATCATCAAGTTTAAAACTATACGTATGAAGCGTATTTTCCTTAATACCGGAAACCTCAATATCGAATTCTCTTAACCTGTTCATTTGACACCCAATTTCAGGATGGACTACAAAGTTATGATTTTCCATCGACTTTAAAAAGCGATGTGGATTCATATTTGTAATCTTGTTAGATGTTTTTTCGTTAATTCTTAACTAAATCCTTGTTTTTAACCAGATCACAGGCTAAAAAGATAGCTGAGCGAAATGATTCTTCTGCAACTAAATTTTTCCCGGCAAGGTCATAAGCAGTTCCATGATCCGGCGAAGTACGAATAAACGGTAATCCAGCCGTAAAGTTTACTCCCTCATCAAAACACAATGCTTTAAAAGGAGTTAAACCCTGGTCATGATACATTGCAAGCACACCATCAAATTTTTTGTAATGATGCTGGCCGAAAAAACCATCAGCTGGGTATGGACCGAAAATTAACAAGCCTTTATCTTTAAGCTCTTGAATTAGAGGCGATAATAAAGTTATCTCTTCTGTACCAATCATTCCGCTTTCTCCGGCATGAGGATTTAATCCTAAAATGGCAATTTTAGGTTTCTGAATGCCGAAATCAGCCTTTAATGAACGATATAAAATGTTTATTTTGGTTGTCAGCCTCTCTTTTGTAATGGACGATGCTATTTGCGAAACAGGAACATGACCTGTTGCCAAAGCTACTTTCATAGTAGGACTCACCATGACCATTAAATTGTCTTTTATACCGCATCTTTCTGCAAGATATTCGGTATGTCCTGCAAATTGAAAACCGTCCTGTTGAATATTCTTTTTATCTATAGGAGCAGTAACCAATGCCTGAACAGATCCCGCTAAGGCATCTGCGACCGCTTTCTCTAAGGATAAAAAAGCAGCTTTGCCAGATTCTTTAGATGGTTGGCCGATTGTTATTTCGAAATCATCTTCCCAGCAAGTAAGTAAATTTATTTTCTTAGGCTGAATTTCATTGATCGAACGGATCGAATGCAGATTTAACTCTTCGGTATAATTTAATAACTTCTTATAACGCGCAAGTAGTTTATAATTGGCATATATAACCGGAATACAAATTTTCAGAATACGGTTATCATTAAGTGTTTTCAGAATTAATTCTGGCCCAACGCCATTGAAATCCCCTAAAGTAATTCCAATAACAGGTCTGTCAAAAGTTACTTGTGGTGTCATTTTATCAGCCTTTATAATTTTCAAAGGTAATCAAAAGAATCAGACAAGTTTTAAATTAAACGGACAATATTCAAAATGTTGAAATAATAATTTGATAATATCTTTAAAAGATTGGTTACTTCGACATGTATCTGATGTATATATGTAAAATCAGATATAAAAACACTATGAAAATTATCTTTATTGTTTTCTAAACTCTTTTAAAATCATCTTTACAATTCTTGCTCGTTTTCGTAAAGTGGTAATGTTTCCCAATGAGAAAGCCTCCTTAAAAAGAGGCTTTCTCTATTTTAATCCTTATTATCTCTGAGATCATTCATATGAAGGACAATAAGAATTTATATCTTTTTAAGGTTTGCAGGATAATATATTCTTTCTAACAAATTACCTTATAGTTTATGTCTATATGATACTTAAAACATGTTGTGTAACTTAGCAGCAAAATTTTAGTACATGGATAAGGTTAGGGCTAAGAAGCATTTGGGACAGCATTTTTTGATTGATCAGAATATTGCTAGGAATATTGTTGATTCTCTTACTTTATACAAAGACTATAAGGAAGTATTAGAAATTGGTCCGGGTATGGGTGTATTGACCAAATACTTGCTTCAGAATTCCAGTTATCATACACGTGTTATTGATATTGATGGTGAGTCTATTCAATACTTAAAAAAAGCATTTCCACTAAAAGATAATGATGTTATTCATGCTGATTTTCTTAAATCAGATTTATCTACATGGTATCTTGGTTCTTTTGCCATTATTGGAAATTTTCCGTATAACATTTCATCTCAGATTTTTTTTAAAGTGTTGGAGCATAGAGATCAAATACCTGAAGTTGTTGGTATGATCCAGAAAGAAGTTGCAGAACGCATTGCAGCAAAGCATGGTAATAAAACCTATGGCATCATGAGTGTATTGTTGCAGGCATTTTACAAAATTGATTATTTATTTACGGTACATGAGCATGTATTTCAGCCGCCACCACGTGTTAAGTCGGCCGTAATACGATTAACACGAAATGAACGGGAACGACTTCCTTGTGATGAAGTTGCTTTTTTCAAAACAGTTAAAGCTGGTTTTAACAATCGTCGTAAAACATTGCGTAATGCCTTAAAAACACTTAATTTGCAAGGCGTATCAATGGATTTACCCATCTTTGATAAAAGAGCTGAGCAATTATCTGTTGAAGAATTCTTTGAACTAACAAATTTGATCTTTGGGAAGTAGGCGACATGTTATTCGAACTAACAGAAGAATTTTTACAACAACTGCAGGAATCCATCCGTGAAGGAAATGCAGAAGAAATCAGAAGTTTAGTTGAAGAACTTGCTGAACAGGATATCTCAACATTATTATATGAGTTAGAACCGGATGAATCGGTTGTGCTCCTTAAATCGCTTCCTATTGAAAATAGTGCATTTGTAATTTGTGAGCTTTATACAGATTATAGACTTAAGGTACTGAAACATTTTACTCCATCTGAAATTGCCAGTTTCATAAATTATATTGACTCGGATGACGCTGTTGATATAATAAATGAATTATCTGTAAAGACAGGTGAAGAAGTTATTGCATTCATTGAGAACCCAGAAAAGGCCGATCACATTGTTGATCTATTACATTATGATGAAGACTGTGCCGGTGGTTTAATGGCAAAAGAATTGATCAAAGCCAATCTGAATTGGACCGTTGATCGGTGCATTGAAGAAATTCGGCTTCAATCAAAAAACGTTGATAAAATATTTTCAGTGTATGTTGTAGACGATACCATTCGTTTACTTGGAATTTTATCACTAAAGAAACTACTATTAGCCGATGAAGATTCACTTGTTGCAGATATCTATGAAGCCGATATTGAAAGTGTTGAGTCATACAGAAGCGGTGCTGAGGTAGCTGAGTTGATGCAAAAATATGATCTTGAAACGATTCCTGTTGTTAATGTTCAGGGTAAATTATTAGGTCGAATAACAATTGATGATGTTGTTGATTTTATAACCGAGCAAGCTGATCTTGAACGTCAGATGATGTCGGGTATTTCAAATGATGCGGAAGAAGATGATTCCGTTTGGTTATTGGCGAAAAGCCGTTTGCCTTGGTTGATTGTTGGAATGTTGGGAGGTATTTTAGGGGCTCAGTTTATAGGTTTGTTTGAACATGTTATTCAGCAAATAACTGCAATGGCTTTCTTCATTCCTCTAATAACTGCAACAGGCGGCAATGTAGGTATTCAATCTTCTTCTATGATTGTTCAATCTCTGGCACGTGATTCCGGATATGTAGGAATGGAACTTCAACGATTCATGAAAGGTTTTGTCGTTTCCTTAATTAATGGTGTTGCTATTTCTTCCTTAGTATTTGTATTTAATGTTTTATTAAAACAAGATATGGATCTTGCCATTACAGTTTCTATTGCCTTGTTCTGTGTTGTTCTGGTATCATCCTTTATGGGTACTATTACTCCTTTAATATTATTTCGTTTTGGCGTAAATCCTGCACTGGCTTCCGGGCCATTTATAACAACAGCAAATGATTTATTAGGACTAGGTATATACTTTTTCGTAGCACACTTACTGTATTCGTTCTGAAAATATGAGCATTCGCTGTTTGATTGTTGATGATGTTCATCCCGTTTTGTTTTCATTACTGGATGAGGCTTCTATTTTATATGATTACAAGCCAGAATGGTCAAAAGAACAATGCATTCAAGCGCTACCCAACTATCAGGGACTGATTATCCGAAGTAAGTTTAAGGTCGATAAAAATATTATTCAGCATTGTCCGGAATTACAATTTATCGGAAGGGCAGGAGCCGGTCTTGATAACATTGATAAGAAATCACTACAGGAAAATAAAACGGTACTATTTCATGCATCTGAAGGTAATCGGGTTGCCGTTGCAGAACATACGGTGGCAGTTATATTGTCATTACTAAATAATATTGTACGAGCCGATAAAGAGGTACGGAATCATATCTGGCACCGCGAAGAAAATCGTGGTCATGAACTTGCATCAATGACTGTAGGGCTTATAGGTTATGGTTTTATGGGTAAAGAGACGGCTAAAAGACTTGCAGCATTTGGTTGTAAAATACTTGTATACGATAAATACAGAATTAATTATTCAAGCAAATCTTCCCGACAATCGGATTTGGATACAATCAAAGAAAAAGCAGATATAATAAGTCTTCATATTCCATTAAATGATGAATCAAAAGGATGGTTTGATCGTGCATTTATCGATTCAGTTAGAAAACCATTTTGGTTGATTAATACTGCAAGAGGTGAAATTGTAAAGTTAAAAGATCTTATAAAAGGATTATCTGAAGGTAAAATTTTAGGTGCAGCTTTGGATGTATTGGAAAATGAAAAACTATCAACACTTTCAGATTCAGAATCAGAACTATTTAATAAATTGATCCAGTTCGATAACATTATTTTAACGCCACATATTGCTGGCTGGACTTTTGAATCGTATGAAAAAATCAGTTTGGTTTTAGGAAACAAAATTTTGAATTGGAGAAAAGAACTCCCTGCAGGTCAAATATCCACATAATAATCCTAGGGGTTGAACAATCCGAAAAGTATTCTTATATTTGTTGAAACGGTTCGCACGGGTGCACCGTTTTTTTATTTTATAGAGAGTTAAGTAAGAAATCGCATAGGCGTATGAGTAATAAATTTTCATATTACACTGAAGAAGGTTTTAACAAGTTGAAAAACGAGTTAAGCTATTTAAAAACAAAGGGCCGTTCTAAAATTGCTGAGCAGATTGCTGAAGCAAGGGATAAAGGTGATTTGAGCGAAAATGCTGAATACGATGCAGCGAAGGATGCTCAAGGCTTGCTTGAATTGAAGATTTCAAAACTGGAAGAGATTGTATCAAATGCACGTTTGATCGATGAAAGCACTATTGATACTTCTAAAGTATCGATTCTTACAAAAGTGAAAATCAAAAATAAGAAAACTGGTCATACTGTTGAATATACTCTTGTTGCCGAAGAAGAAGCCGATCTTAAAACCGGTAGAATTTCATTGAAATCTCCAATTGGTAAAGCATTGCTTGGGAAAGAAAAAGGAGATTCTGTGTTGGTTGATGTTCCGGCTGGTAAAATTGAATTTGAAATTCTTGAAATTGGTAAATAAATGTCAAGCATCTTTACCAAAGTAATCAACGGAGAAATTAAGGCGTTTAAAATTGCTGAAAATGATCGTTTTTTGGCTTTTTTAGATGTTTTTCCTTTAGCGAAAGGTCATACCTTGGTTGTTCCAAAGCAGGAAATTGACTATATCTTTGACATTGAAGATACAATGCTTGCGGATATGACTGTATTTGCAAAGAAAGTTGCATTGGCTATTGAGCAAGCAATTCCTTGTAAACGAATAGGTGTTGCAGTTATTGGATTAGAAGTTCCTCATGCTCATATACATCTTATTCCATTACAAACAGTTCAGGATATTAATTTTACTCGTGATAAAATGAAAGTATCCGAAGAAGAACTGGAGGAGATTTCAATAAAAATTAAACAGTTTATTTCCTGAAAATAATATCAAAGACCTTCTGGTCTTTTTTAATTGCAGGAAGAAATGATTTCGCATGCTTCAATAATTTGATCTTCTGTTATTATTAAAGGTGGCGCTATACGCATCGAATTATCGCAGAATAAAAACCAATCCGTTACGATTCCTTTTTGTATTGCCTTGTCAATTATTTTCTTTAAAGTACTATAGGATTCAAATTCCACTGCCATCATTAAACCTTTACTTCGGATTTCTTTAATCCCAGGATGTTTAAGATGCGTTTTTAAAATGGCTTCTTTTTTTGATACTTCTTTTACCAATTGTTCATCTGCTATAACATCCATGCACGCAATCGATGCGGCACAATTTACTGGATGTCCGCCAAATGTAGTAAGATGACCCAGTACAGGATTATTCGTAAAAGAATTCATAATTTCTCTGGACGATATGAATGCACCAATCGGCATTCCACCTCCCATTCCTTTTGCGGTTAAAAGTATATCCGGTTTAATTCCGTATTTTTCAAAAGCCCAGAATGTTCCGGTTCTACCAAAACCACATTGAATTTCATCCAAGATCAGTAGCGTTCCGGTAGCAGAACATTTTGAACGCAGTGCTTCCATGTATTCTTTATCTGCAATGCGCACCCCTGCTTCTCCCTGAATGGTTTCAATAATTACACAGGCCGTTCTATCCGTAATTTGATCCAGGTCTTCTGTAAGATTATATTCTATATGTTTAATACCCGGTAATAAAGGACGAAATGCTTGTTTGAAAAACTCATTTCCCATAACACTCAATGCCCCGTGTGAAGAGCCGTGATAAGAATTATAACAGGAAATAATTTCTTTTCGTCCGGTATAGCGTTTGGCCAGCTTTAAAGCACCTTCGGTCGCTTCAGTACCGGAGTTAACAAAATAAACAGATTCAAGTGGTTCGGGAAGCGTTTGAACCAGTCGCTTGGCTAATTCAGTCTGTGGTGATTGAATAAATTCCCCATATACCATCAGATGCATATATTTTTCACTCTGTTCCTGAATTGCCTTTATAACTCTGGGGTGGCAATGGCCAATGTTGCTTACTCCAATGCCTGATATTAGGTCAATATATTTTTTTTGATCGGTACCATACATGTAAACTCCTGATGCTCTTTCAATTTCAAGCATTAATGGTGTTTCTGATGTCTGTCCGATATGTTTTAGAAAAATCTGTCTGTTTGAAATCATAACTTCTTACAATATACGCATCATTCAACTTTTTAAGAAGGGATGATTTTAATTCCGATATTTAATTTGGCATTATTAATATGGTTTTAATTGTACAATTTTAATATTTTGTACATTCAGATCTATTCTATGTGACTTTTATATATTCCAAAATGCATTGCAATAATACTAATTTACGTAACTGGAATTTTATTATATTTTATTATTTCTGACGTCATTTTGACTTTCATTAATTGTATTAACTGTTCGTAGTTTTCATTTAACCAATGTTACTCTTTTACTGAATATTAGACAGAAAGTATTACTTTTAAATATTCAATTAACTGGAAATATATAATTAATTGTATTTAAAGTTATAATTAGTTAATAATTGTTAATATATTGTTTTATAGTTAATTATATTTTTTTGTAATGGCCATGTGTGAAAAAATTTAATAAATAATAGGAAAAGTACAAGTTAATGAGCTAAATAAATGTTAAATTTATTGTGTTACATTACATTATTTATTTGAATTATTTTGATTTAAAAATGGATATAACAAAACATACTATGGCAAATTACGTTAAGAAATTTCTTTTTTTAGTACTGCATAGTTTAATAGTCTTTGTTATATCACATAACGTAAAGGCACAAACAAATACGACAAATGAGGATGCTATGCATCTAGCAGAAGATTTGTGGACTTCCATTGATTTGATCGAAATAAAAAAAAGCATTTTGGATTCAACGAAGATTCCGGCTGGTGATTTAGATCTGTTTATGCAATTCATCAGTGTTAAATATGATATGGATGAATTTGAATTTTTCCAAAAGGTGGCCCAAGGGAATATAAGTTCAGCTAATTTGCCAGCATATGTTCAAGGTCTTACACATAAGTATATTTTAGCCTACTCAGACTTTTTAAAAGTAAAAACTCAGTTTTCACTTCGACAGAATTCCACAGGTAATAAGACATTAGCAGCTAATGGGCCTTGTACGAATACTGATTTTGCCGATAGTACTACAAATGGATGGCAAGAATATTTAGCCAAAGCATGTGCAACAAGTCCCGTACCTTGTACTCAGGTGCTTCAGGCACCTGGATTTACCTCTTCCAGAATTTCTATTATGTCAGCAGGTACTTTTGACCCATTTATCCCAACGTTGTCAACGGTCGCTCCTGGAAAAACATATTCTGTACATCTTGAGGATTACCTTAATGGCGCAAATGCATCCGTTATTACACAGACTTTTATGGTTACTCCAACCAACAATATTTTCACCTATCACTATGCTGTTGTATTGGAAGATCCGGGTAATAATCACTCGCAAGCTCAAAGACCATATTTTAAAGTAAGAATGCAGGATGATCTGGGAAATGAAATTACCTGTGCCGATTATACCGTATGGGCTCAAGCTCCTTACACTAATTTTATTCATTATCCAGCTCCGAACCCTTATCCAGGAGTAAATAATGGTCCTGCTATTATGGATTTATACTACAGGGATTGGACTACGGTATCCATACCATTGCTTGGATATGTGGGAAGAAATGTAACCATAGAATTTATGGCATCTGATTGTTCACTGGGAGGGCATAGGGGATATGCCTATATAGATGCTGATTGCTCATATTTAACTCCAGTTATCCCGCCACTGGTATGCGGAACTTCCGAAAATTTTATAATAAAAGGACCATTGAATTTTGCCCAATATAAATGGACAGGTCCGGGTATCGTGGGTTCTACTACCGCAGATAGTGTAGTGCTAAACAAGGCTGGGAATTATTCGGTTTTGCTGACTCCAGTTGCTGATAATCCATGTCCGGTAACAGTTAGTTTTGTAGTACCTGAGCGCTGTTTTCCACCTGCTATTACTGTTCCATTATGCGAAACGGTTAAAGGATCAGGAACTGTAACCAACGTTAATCTTGCAACTTTTAATACGAAGGTTACAGCTTTTCATACATTGTCTACTGTATTATCGTGGCATTCCGCCCTGCCTGCCACAGCTGCCAATCAGATCGTAATTCCTTCCAATGTTACCATTAAAACAGGTAGTACATATTATGCAGCTATTGGTTATGCAACACCGGGAGGAGATACTGCTCAAGTAAGTTTCACGGTTAATTCATTACCAAATATTCAAATCCCTGTGGTTGGACCATTTTGCCAAAATGGACCAGCCTATACAATACCTGCAACACCCTCCGGAGGTATTTTCAGTGGACAATATGTAAGCTCAACAGGTGTTTTTACACCTTCGACTGTTGGTACATTTCCGCTTAAATATAAAGTTACGAATGCTTCAGGTTGTATAGATTCATTACTATTCACTGTTGTTGTAAATAGCTTACCCACGGTTAATGCAGGTCCTGATCAGAATTTATGCAGCACAAGTTCAACGGTTAATCTGAATGGCACTGTAAAAAACGATTCTATTATAAAATGGTCGGGTGGAGGAGGAACTTTTTCCACCACATCAAAAGCTATTTCTATATACACTCCTACAGCAGCTGAAATGGCAAGTGGATCGGTTACATTGACGTTAACTGTTATCGGGAAAATGCCCTGTAATCCTGTTTCAGACCAGGTTGTTATTCGCTTTACACAATCCCCAACAGTTAATTCAGGTCCGGATCAAAAATTATGTGCTACGACAACAACTGTACAATTAACTGGTACTGTAAAAAATGACTCAATTATAAAATGGTCAGGTGGAAACGGAACGTTCTCATCAACATCTATAACAGGTCCCATTTACACTCCAACGGCCGCCGAGATAGCTGCTGATTCTGTAGTATTAACAGTAACAGCAATCGCAAAATCTCCATGCAGTAATGTTTCTGATAAAGTTGTTATACATTTTACACCAGCTCCGACAGTGAACGCCGGTCCGGATCAGAAATTATGCAGTACTAGCACAACCGTGAATTTGGATGGAACGGTTCAAAATGATTCCATTATTAAATGGAGCGGAGGAACAGGTACTTTCTCAACCATATCAGGTGCAAGTTCAGTTTATACTCCAACATCAACAGAAATAGCTGTCGGATCGGTTACATTAACCTTGACGGTAATTGGTAAAAAACCATGCGGTCCGGTCTCAGATCAAGTTGTGATTTATTTCACGCCATCACCAGCTGTAAATGCTGGTCCCGATCAGAAATTATGCAGTACAAGCACAACAGTAAATTTGAATGGAACTGTACAGAATGATTCAATTTTTAAATGGTCTGGTGGAGTTGGAACTTTCTCGTCGACATCTGTAACTGGTCCGGTATACACGCCAACGGCAGCAGAGATAACAGCCGATTCGGTTATTCTGACCTTATCAGTAATCGGAAAATCACCATGTATACAAGTTACGGATCAAGTGATTATTCGTTTTACTCCTGCACCAACGGTGAATGCAGGGCCGGATCAAAGAGTATGCAGTCTGAGTGATACAGTTCATTTAGGGGCATCGGTTCTGAATGATTCTGTCATAAAATGGTCGGGTGGAAGCGGAACCTTTTCGTCTATATCAACGGCAAGCTCATTATATGTTCCATCCGCTGCAGAGCTTGCAACAGGATCCGTTACGTTAATTATATCTGTAACAGGAAAGTCGCCTTGCAGTCCGGTATCTGATCAATTGAACATTTTGATTACACCAGCTCCGAAGGTTAATGCTGGCCCGGATCAATACTTATGCAACACTGTTGCAACTGTTCAATTAAAGGGAGTTGCACAAAATGATACAATCTTAACCTGGCGAGGAGGAGCTGGAACGTTTTCATCAGCTACAATTACAAATCCTGTATATATACCTACCGCTTCTGAAAAAATATCCGGAACGGTTCTTATTACTGTAACGGCAACAGGTAACTTCCATTGTGGAATCATTTCAGATACAGTTATACTTTATTTCTTTCCATCACCACCTGTAAATGTTGGGCCAAATCAGATAGTCTGTAAAGGAACTGTCCTTAACTTTACTTCCAATACATTGCCTGCATATAATTTTGTATGGAAGGATGAACAAGGAACCACTTTATCTACTCAATCAACGTTATCCGTAATTGTTAAAACTGATAGTGTTATTGTTTTAACTGTAACGGATAGCCTAGGATGTTTTTCTATAGATACCGTTTCTATTACTTCTGTTATTGCACCGGTATTTAATTTAGCAGGGCCTTATTGTATGTCTGATTCTCTAATACTGAATGCAGCTATATCCAATATTCCAACAAGTAACATTACACCATATTGGAAACGAAATGGAGTTCTGATAAGTAATGCAAATACATATACTTTAAATATAACAAATGATGGTGTTTACAGTATTATCTATGCAGATGGTAGTTGCAGTGCTTCCGACTCAGCAGTAGTATTTAAGAATCCAATATTAAATCCATTGACAGATATTGTTGCCTGTGTTGGTGTGAATACAAGTATTTCTGTTAATCAAATAACTGGCGGTATTTATAATTGGACTAATAATGGTGTATTAATACCTGTTACTGGAAACTCGATCAATGTAAGTGTACTACCAGGTGTTCAGTCTATTGCTGTTATCGTAAAAGATCCAAACAATTGTCAAGCAAATGAAAGTGTTCATGTTTCCGGTATACCAATTCCTGTTGTTAGTATTAACGATACGAGTGTTTGTGCTGGACAATCTGCTACAATTAATGGAACACCACTAAATTTTAATTCTATTAAGGCTTATAATCCTGTTTATACTTGGTCAAAAAATCACATATTAGTGAACAATAAAGCATCGGGTTTACAAATAAATACTCCAGGTTTGTATACGGTATCTGTTTCAGCAGGAAGTTGTATTGGAACGGATAGTATGAACTTTACATTAAATCCATTGCCCATTGCGGGACTTCCGGAATGGGTTAAGTTCTGCCCAGACACAATACCTAGCGTATTACTAACAGCAGGTCCTGCACAATCTTATATATGGCAACCAAATGGGGAGACAACTCAGTCTATTTTAGTAAATAATTCGGGGTATTATTCTGTTACTCTTACCAATCAATTCAATTGTTCAGCTACAGGTAAAACAGAAGTTCGGGAAATTTGTCCACCTAGGTTATTTGTTGGTAATGCATTTAGCCCAAACAAAGATGGTATTAATGATCTGTTTACTGTTTATGGCGTTCATATCGGAAAATATAGATTGTTGATTTTCAATCGATGGGGAGAAATTATTTATGAAAGTACAGATGTTCATATATCGTGGGATGGCTACTACAAAGGAGAACTTATGCCTATAGGGGTATATCCCTGGATTATTAGTTATGAAGGTGATTCTCCTGAATACCTAGGTCCTTATCAACTTCAGGGTAGTGTAACAGTTGTTAAATAATTAAAGTGATATGTTGATCTGAATGAAATATATATTTACGTATTTACCGATTATGTTGGTCTCCTCATTAATATTTATCTCATGTTCTGCCGAAAAAAGATTTCAGTCAGATCGTTCAAATCGTTTGACTAAGAAAGCCAAAGTATCTCATCATCATCTTGCAAAGCAAGCAATTGTTATAACTCAGGAAAATATTGAAAATAAAGAAACTAGACAAAAGTTGTCAAGAAAAGAACAGATTCGTCATCAAAAAGAACTTAACGAGTTAAATAATCAAAGCAGTAAAGTAGCCAAGAAAAAGAAAAAGAAATTTTCCGGCGATTTTATGTTTTATTAGTACAAAGCGATAAACACCATGATATTATACAGGTTTGCAAGAGAGGCATGGCTTTTAACGGGCCTGGTGTTATTGTCCTTCATGACATTCGGTCAAGATATTCAGTTCTCTCAGTTTTATGCAAATGTACTGTACATGAATCCGGCTTTTGCTGGCAGTTGTCATCAAACACGAGCTATTTTTCATCAGCGAATTCAGTGGCCTGGTTTAGATGCTAAATATGTTACTTCCAGTTTATCGCTTGATCATTATTTTCAAAAAACACGAAGTGGAGTCGGCATGATGTTTTTGCATGATGTTCAGGGAAACAGTACAATAAGTTCAACGGAGGTAAGTATGCAATACTCTTATGAATTATTAATTAGTCCTACATTTGCTTTTCGTGCAGGATTACAGGGAACGTATGCTTCACGTTTCATTAACTATGATTATCTGAAATTTCCGGATCAGTTTACTGTTAATGGTCCTACCGGACAAGCTTCACAAGAGCCTTTCGGTGGAGCGAAGGTTAATTATCTTGATTTTTCAGCCGGAGGGATTTTATATTCTGAAAAATTATGGATTGGTTTTTCCGCTTATCATCTTAACCGACCTAACCAATCTTTTTATGGAAATACCAGTTATTTACCAATCAAATATGATGTGATTGGAGGATATAAATTTATACTTGAAGGAGGCAATAAAATATCATCTAAAACAGGCGATCATGAAGTATATATTACTCCAACAGCTCATTTTAAAGCACAAGGTATGTCTGATCAGCTTGATCTGGGAGTTTATGGTTTGTATCACCAACTAATGGCCGGAGGATGGTATCGAGGAATTCCTATTAAACATTATCAGCCCGGACTACAAAACAATGAGTCAATAGTTTTACTTGTTGGTTTTAAAACAAAAGGTTTAAGTTTCGGTTATAGTTATGATTTTACGGTATCTAAATTAAGTTTATACAGGACATACGGTTCACATGAAATAAACATTACATATGTATTTGATCAGCCTCGTAAAATAAAGAAAAGGATCAGAAAGCTGCCTTGTCCTAATTTCGATCGATAATATCGATTTGGAAATTTTATCAATAAATAATTACTAATTTTATTTGCATTCTGTACATTTGAAAAAAATGATATATGAATGCTTCTCTTAAGTTCACCCTTGTCTTATGTTGTTGTCTTTTTCTCTCCTTTGTTCAAGAGGATAACCGGATTACATGGACTGAAGAAAGAAGACTTTCGTGGGATGATTTTAAAGGGAGTCCCGTTGCATCCAATCCTGCTGCTGCTTTAACATATACGGATATAAAAACATCTGCTCAATCCAATGGAAATGGAGTTGTAACAGTTATGGTGGATAATTATTTTGATAAGCAATTGAGCTGGACAAAAAATAAAATTTCAAAAGAATTGCTTGCGCATGAACAATTGCATTTTGATATAACTGAAGTTTATACCCGTCTACTGCGAGAAAAATTAACATCTATAGCAACTCCGGAAGCAATCAAATCCGGTAAGTTTAACAGAGAATCTACTAAAATCCTTACCGATTGGAAACAGTGTCAGAATAAATATGATAATGAAACCAATCATGGAACCCTTGCTGAGAAACAAAAGGAGTGGGAGGAAAAGATTCATTCCATGCTCGGAATGAAATAATTTCACTAGTTATTTAGAGGTATTTGAATAATGATCAAATACTTTATATACGTTAAAATATAAGGTTGTAATTTTTTTGCCAACCGCTTTCTGGCCTTTTTTATCAATTGTCAATACATCGGTGGTATTAACCAGTGCGTGACTTTTGACAGAGAGTTTTAACACTTGCAATAATTGATATTCATCATTAACCCGGATAACGACATAAGCTGTTTCAACCGTTTTCCCATCGCCGCTATTGTAAATTGCTTTAATGAGTTTGGCATATTTATCAGTAAAAATTTTCTTTAGTTTTAAATCGGATAAATTACTGTAACATACAGATATATATAAAAGCAATTTCAGATTTACCGGATCTTTCTCATATAGTTGAAGTGCATTTTTTAGTGCTTTGGAGCTGTTTAGTTTTTCAACTTCGCTTAAAACCAACGCATTAACAGCTTCATCATTATTGGGATCGTAATTACTATTGAAGGTAAAGCCAAAGTATAAATAGTAATAATCCGTTTGTGTTAATGTTGTATCGTTTTTTTTGTAGCGGTCTAATAGTTTATTATAGTAATATGGGGAAGCAGAATTCTGAGTTTTGACTTTTACATCATCATAATCTACATTAGATATTTTTTGGGCATTTAATATTTGAATAGAAGAAAAGAGTAAAATAATAGAGCAAAATATTCCTGTTTTCATACTATGATGTGCTATTGTATTAAGTGAAACTAATCTACAAAATTATTGGAATAGATTAGCAATGGCAGGTGTCAATAAATTATTATTTTATTTTACCCAACGTTGAATTTGCGATCTCTCGCTATGTTACATTTATTGCTTCAAGGGAATGGTTGATTAGTAGCCATTTAATATTCATTAAAGGATGTAAATTCCAAATTCTGCATTTTATACCTTGTCATTCATTTTCATTTCACTTTACAATTCTGTATGATAGGAACTAAATTATAATTGTTTTACAATATTGCTTTTCCTTTAATAAATTTAACTATAGCATTATTTTAGCTATATTGTATAACTACTAAATTCTTCTCAATAGTTTACCCAAATTAATGTTAGCAAGATTCAAGAAACAGAACAATTCAGAATTACTGAATTATCTTATTCTGTTTTTTATATGGATAGGCTTTATTCAGCCAAACAATGTATCTGCATTTAGTATATTATCATTAAAAAGTGATAGTACAGTTTATGAGATCGACAGTTCCTATTTCAGGTTATGGAACCCTGTTACTAAATCAGAAAGTCCGGCTAAGTCTTTCTATATAACGAATGAAGAAATTAATAAAGACACCTGGGTAACCTTTACATTATCCAATCCTCAGAATAAGTATATAGATTGGTATCTTCTTTCCTACAATTATTCTATAAGTGAAATTGATCTGGTTGAGTTTGATTCATCAGGAAATGCAACAAAACAAATTTTTAGGGATTCTATAAGTATTTATGAGCGTTATATAGAGCATAAGCAACCGGTATTCAGTATTTTATTGAAACCAAAAGAAACGAAGAAATTTTATCTCAGGGTCAAAAACAATATTTCTTATGATTATGTATTTGTATTGTTTTCTCATGAAGCATTTTTGAGCCATTTCTTAAGGGAAAATCTGATATACGGTATTTTTTATGGGTTCATGCTGTTTGTCATTTTATATAATATTTTTCACTATTTATTGTTGCGAGAAAAAGTAATTCTGTTTTACTGTTTTTTCATTTTCTTTCAATTGATTCATATGTTATTCAGAGATGGCACCGGACTCTTTATTATTCCGAATCATACTGAGTATGCAGATATACTGAAAAATCTTGCAAGAGGCGGGTTAGCAGTTTTTTTATTGTTATATACTTATTATTATTTTCGAGCGGATTCCAATAAGTCATATTATAAATGGTTTATTGTTTTAATTATTATCCGTATCGTATGTACAGTAATACTGCTGAATGATACAACGCATATAACATTTCATTTAGAATTATTGACGATTCTTTTTTGTACGTTTTTTTCATACACGTATTATAAAAAAGATAATGGAGATGCTAAGTATATGGTTATTGGATTGTCCCTATTAAGTATTGCTTATACACTTTATTATGTATCCATTATTTTATGGAGTTCAATGGCTGGTATTGGTTTCTTTGCAATGTATTATGGTATTGCTGGTGAAAGTATTTTCATGACACTCGCTTTAACCGAACGTTTTAAAAGGATAAAGCTTGATAATTTTAAAAAACAACAAATGAATCAGGAGTTAGAGTTATTAGTTGATAACCGGACTACTCAGATTGCCGAACAGAATAAATTGCTGGAAGAAAAGTCTGATGAATTAAATCTTTTTTTATACAGTGCTTCTCATGACCTTAGAGGTCCATTAAAATCTATTGAGGGATTGTGTAACGTTGGGCTTTTAGATCAAGAAGCAAATCATTCAGAATTATATCATTTAATTATTCGAAAGCTTAAAAATCTGGAATCCAACATTTCTGACCTTAATTCTGTAACAAAGCTTAAAAACGAAGAGCTGCCAAAGTCTATTATTGATTTTAATAGTTTACATGAGGAGATAAAGGAACGTTTTGATGGAATGCCAGGATTTCAAAATCTTACATTTAATTATTCCAATTTATTAAGCAAGCCGTATATTGCAGATTCATTCTCAGTAAAGTGTATTTATCAGAATATCTTTGAAAATGCTTTGAAGTACAAAGATTCATCACGTGACTTTATATTGTCTATTTCTATTTTTGAAGAATCTCCGGATTCGTTTATTATTCGATTTGAAGACAATGGAGTAGGTATATCAGATAAAATTCTTCCGAATATTTTCAATATGTTTTATCGTGGAAATGAAGAATCACGTGAGGACACTGGATTGGGTTTATATATAGTCAAACAGGCGATAAACAAACTTGGCGGGGAAATAAATGTCCTTTCGAAGGTAGGGCAAGGAACAGTTTTTATTATAAAACTTCCTTTTAATAAATAAAAAAAGCCTGATAAAGAATATTACCAGGCTTTTCTGAAATTATTACTACTAGATTTTATAAAACTACAGCCTGTTTCTTTTTCAAAACTTTTTGTACTGCCTCAACAATATGTGTTGATTTCAATCCGTATTTTTCCATCAGCTCATCGGGTGTACCACTTTCTCCAAATGTATCCTGAACAGCAACAAATTCAAGCGGTGTTGGAAGGTGTGATGACAAAACTCTGGCAACGCTTTCTCCTAGGCCTCCTAGGATATTGTGTTCTTCAGCAGTAACGACACAACGTGTTTTAGCAGCAGATTTCAAAATAGCTTCTTCATCCAATGGTTTAATTGTATGGATATTGATGATCTCAGCATCAATACCTAATTCCTGAAGTTTTTCTCCGGCAAGAATCGCTTCCCAAACCATATGGCCGGTAGCAATAATAGTAACATCGGTTCCTTCATTCACCATCCAGGCTTTACCGATTTCAAATTTTTGATTCGGGTCTGTATAAACAGGAACAGCCGGACGTCCAAAACGAAGATATACCGGTCCTTCATGTTCCGCAATAGCAATGGTAGCTGCTTTGGTCTGGTTATAGTCACACGGATTGATAACAGTCATCCCCGGAAGCATTTTCATCAAACCTATATCTTCCAGAATCTGGTGCGTGGCACCATCTTCACCTAAGGTTAAACCTGCGTGCGAAGCACATATCTTTACATTCTTTTCAGAGTACGCCACAGATTGTCTGATCTGATCGTAAACTCTTCCCGTAGAGAAGTTCGCAAATGTTGCTGTGAATGGAATTTTACCGCCAATGGTCATGCCGGCAGCAAGGCAAATCATATTTGCTTCCGCAATTCCCGTTTGGTAGAAACGTTCCGGAAATTGTTTTTCAAAATCATTCAGTTTTAATGAACCCGTTAAATCAGCACAAAGCGCTACAACGTTGGGATTCTTTTTCCCCAGTTCAGTCATTCCATCACCAAAGCCGGAACGAGTATCTTTCTTTTCAGTAAATGTATATTTTTTCATTTCAATTTTCTTCTTAAAGTGGATGGATTAATAATCGCCAAGTGTTTCTTCCAGTTGACCCAGAGCAGTTGCCAATTCAGCATCATTCGGTGCTACACCATGCCATTTATGACTGCCCATCATGTAATCAACACCATAACCCATTTCTGTTTTCATCAGGATCATAGTTGGCTTACCGGTACCTCTGTTCGCTTGCGCTACAAGGATTGTTTTTTCCAGCTCAGGAAAGTTATTACCGTTGGTAGTAAGAACATTCCATCCAAATGCTTTGTATTTTCCTGCCAGATCTCCTAAAGACATTACAGCATCTACCGGTCCATCAATCTGCTGACCGTTATAATCAACAAAACCAATCAGATTATCCAGTTTGGTATGCGGTGCATACATGGCAGCTTCCCAGATTTGTCCTTCCTGTTGTTCACCATCACCCATTAAGACATATACAAAACGATCATCTTTATTTAATCTCTTTGCCTGTGCAGCACCTGCGCCTACTGATAATCCCTGTCCCAAAGAACCGGATGCCATGCGTACACCCGGAAGATGACTGTGTGGAGTAGGGTGGCCCTGTAACCGTGAATTGATTTTACGGTGTGTACCCAACTCTTTTACCGGGAAATAACCGGAACGAGCCAATGCACTGTATAAAACAGCAGAAATATGTCCATTGGAAAGGAAGAATAAATCTTCACCGATTCCATTCATGTTAAAATTCTTATCGTGCTTCATCAATTTAAAATATAAAAGCACTAATAAATCGGTACAGCCAAGAGCACCACCCGGGTGACCACCTTTAGCTCCGTGAACCATACGCACAATATCTCTGCGTACCTGAGATGCAATTTTATTTAATTCTGTGTATTCTGACATGATTAGGTATTTTGACTATTTTAAAATCTGAGCGGTATGATCTTCTGTTTTTACTTTATCTATAATTTCTGAAATGATTCCTTTTTCATCTATCACAAAAGTTGTTCGTATGGTTCCCATATATTTTTTTCCGAACATGGATTTTTCACCCCAAACACCATATTGTTCATTAATGGATTTATCGGTATCTGCAATCAATGGGAAAGGCAATTCAAACTTTTTGATGAATTTAAGATGAGATTTTTCATCATCTGTGCTTACTCCAATAACAATATACCCTGCCTTTAGCAAGGCTTTATAATTATCTCTCAGGTTACATGCCTGTGCGGTGCAGCCTGGTGTATTATCTTTTGGATAAAAGTACAGAACAACTTTTTTACCTTTATAGTCAGCCAGACTTATGTTATTCCCATCCTGATCAACACCCTTAAACACGGGTGCTTTATCCCCAACTTTCAACGTCATAATTCTCGTTTGTAAATAGTTTTGTTTCCGGAGTTATCAAAAACTTCCAAAACAAATGTACCTTTTAATTCCTGTACAGCATCTTTGAACTCAGACCAGATTAATCCGGATTTGTGTTCATAATTCATCAAGACCCAATTGCCATTTAATGTGGCACGCATGGAATCAATTCCGGATTGTCTGTCAAAAATACTAAAATAAATGCGTTTTGTCGTATGTGACTTATAGGTAATTACGGGCGGAATGGTATCTTTTATTACAGTATATTTTCCTAAATACTTAAGATTGTGTTGCAATGTATCCTCATTCCATTCGCCACCTTCGTATTTTTTTGATACAGAGTTATTTATACTATAAAAATAACAGCGTTCATTTTTATGCTCTGCCACTGCGGGACAATACTGAATTCCGATAGGTCCATAAATGGGTTGGGTTGGGTTATTAATTTCAAAGGTTTCTTCTCCATTTACGATGATATGATTCTTCACCCTGAGATAAAGGGTGTCAAAAAGGGTTGAATCAGAGAAATTTAGAGTAAGATTATCAATCGTTACTTTTCTTTCCCCCGGCGGAACTGCCTCGATGAAATTGTAAACGGTTTTAAACGAACCTATTGCAGATGAGTCGGGTAGGCCCTTGCGCAAATCATACAAATAAACAGGATTCTGATTTACATAATAAGCGGCATTTAAATCCTGTATTTTCTTCTTTTTAAAATACAGGATTGCAGTTCCCTTAAATCCTGCCGGGCCGATGAGTTTTAGTGTATTTTCGAAAATTCTGTAATCAGGCAATGGACTTAATGCACGGCTGATATGGTTTGCATTGTCCTGCTTGCCCTTAATATTGAACGTTAAATAGGAATTGTTTCCGTTTGAATCATATATCCGCAATTCAATTTTATGTGATGCCGTATCGGTTATTTTCACTTTGCCATTCTGTTGGTTCATGACATAGAATGTAAGACTATTGCCATCATCTACATAGCATTTTTCAAACCGTTGTTTTTTAAGAATAAAGGTTTCGTAGTCGATATGAATATTGATGTTTCTGCTTTCATGAAAGGAATACGTTTCCAGGTTGTGATAAAATACTTCCTTACCATCCACACTTAATTCAATGCAATTAATACCGTAAATATTATGGGTATCATTCATTTTATCATATGCCTTTATTTCTATTCCCAACAAGCCCTTAGCTGTAATTTTTTGCTGAATAATATACTTGCCTGCTGAAGCTAATTGTGCCTGAAATTCAGCCCGACCAAATTCATCGTTTACCCTGGAGTCAATGTCCATGGTGCGTATTGCAATTTTATCAAAGGAGGGTCGGATATTATCTACAATTTCAGTGAAGCCAAATAATGCAGGATTGAGAACACGTTCGTATTTGTCCCTTATTTCAAAGTGTAGGTGCGGACCTCCACTGCCCCCTGTATTACCCGATTTGGCAATGATGCTTCCTTTTTTTACCGGCAATGCACCGGGCGGAACAAGGATATCCATATCCGTTTGTTCAAGCGTATATAATTGATTGATGGCATAGTCATGAATCTCTTTATTAAAGCGATCCAGATGAGCATAAACAGTTACCAGTCCATTGGGATGTGTAATGTAAATGGTATTGCCATAACCGTAAGTGGATACCTGTATACGCGACACATAGCCATCGGCTGCACAATACACCGGAAGACCGATTTGTCCATCGGTTTTAATATCCAAACCACTGTGGAAGTGATTGGGTCTTAATTCCCCCATGTTGGCCGATAGATAATTTCGTTGTCCCGGTTTGATCGGGAACATAAAATATCCTTTTGGATAGTTGTAGTATTTTTGTCCGAGTGTCGCTAACTGAATAAGAGAAACAGAACAGAGCAGAATATATTTAGCGTATTTCACAAGTCAATAATTTTTCAGATTCCAGAAAACCTTCCAATACATCTCCAATCTTAATGGAGCCAACGCCTTTCGGTGTTCCGGTATAAATAAGATCCCCCTTTTTTAAGGTGATAAATTGAGATATATAGGCAATCAGATAATCAATCGTAAAGACCATATCTGCCGAAGTACCTTGTTGTCGTATTCCCCCATTTATCGTTAAGGAGAATGCAATATTGTTTATATCCCGGAAAGTTGATTTGGGTACAAAGTTTGAAACGGGTGCTGAATCATTGAAGCCTTTTGCCAAGGTCCATGGCAAGCCTTCTTCCTTGGCCTTTTGCTGCAAATCGCGTGCAGTAAAATCAATGCCTATACCAATTTCATCATAATATTTATGAGCGAATTTTTCCTGTATATGTTTACCTTCTTTTGAAATCTTCACCACCAATTCAATTTCATGATGAATATCTTTTGTGAAGGCAGGAAAATAGAAGGGATCATTATTTTTAAGGAGAGACGTATCCGGTTTCAAAAAAATGATTGGTTCTGTAGGAAGAGCATTATTTAATTCTTTTGCATGATCGCTGTAATTTCTTCCTATCCCAATGATTTTCATAATAATCCGATAACGTTTGTTTCGTTGCAAAATTCCTATATTTGCTTATAAATAAAAATAGCCTGTGGATAAGTATAATTACAGACTATTTCATGGAACGAATGAGACCTTTCCGATCTAATTCTCGTCAATACAGAATAAGACGCTTAATTTTCGGTCATCACAATATCAGTAACATTGAAAATTACCTTAAAATGATAAATGATATTATCCTGGCTGATAATGGTGATTATAACTTCTGAATCGGAGTTCCAGGTGAACTGAACGGTCTTTTGATTCAGTTCCGATTGAAAAATTTCAAGCTTAAACGTTTGTGATTTAGATGAGTCAGATGCAATAACATCAATCATCCACGGATCAAGTGAACTTGCTTTTGTACCTTTTAACTCAATTCGGTTTGTTTTGTCTGGTGAGACCGAAGAAAGTTGTGAGCTTGAACTGCAAGCAATAAAAAAAAGCAAGGTCAGAATAACGAATAATGAACGATTCATAGTCTTGTTGCGGTTATATGTGGAGTAATTTAATGAAATTATACAGTATTAAATATGAAAAATGTAGTCTCTAAACAAGTATTCATTATTTTGCTTTTAGCAGGTTGGGTATGTTCTTCATTTCGCTCAGATACTGCTGATCAGAGAATGCCTGCTCATGATTTCACTTTGGAAAACAGCGAAGGCAAAAAAATAAGCTTGTCTGATTTTAAAGGTAAAGTTGTTTACATCGATTTTTGGGCAACCTGGTGCAAGTCCTGTATAGAGGAAATGCCTTATTCTAAAAAACTAAAAGAAAAATATACAGGAAATGACAGTATTGTGTTCATGTATGTATCCATTGATAATTCAGATAATGTTGAAACCTGGAAATCATTTATTAAAAAGAAGGGTATGACAGGTGTACAACTTATATCCAGGGAAGGGCAGGAGGAAAAGATTATTACACGATATGATGTTCGCTTCATTCCACATTTTGTTTTAATAGATAAAAAGGGAAATATTGCTAATGCAATGGCTCCGCAACCATCTGATCCAAAGGCTGAGCAATTGATAAATCAGGTGTTGGCTGAGTGATTTTTTATAAATTGTTTTCCTTCCTGATGACTTTGTTAAATATTGCATTTATATTTAACATTCAACCATCTTGTAATAATTCGTATTTAACGTATGAAAGACTATAAAAGAATACTTCGCTGGCTTTGGATCAGTTCGGTTTCAGGGTTTGGCGTTTTTATCTTCTTTTTACTTATTGTTTATTGGAACCCGTTTAATCTTTTTGGTGAGCTTCCCAGTATTGATGTTCTTGAAAATCCGGAAAGCGAACAAGCTTCTGAAGTATATGCCAGCGATGGAAAATTGTTAGGAAAGTTTTACAGCGAAGTAAATCGTACGGATGTTGAATATTCAGAATTACCCAAAGTATTAATCGATGCCCTTATCGCTACGGAGGATTCCAGGTTTTACGAACATTCCGGAGTTGATGTAAAAGGTGTTTTTGCTATTGTGCCAAGTTTATTGATTGGTAAAAAAAGAGGTTCAAGCACACTTACTCAGCAGCTTGCAAAAAATTTATTCAATTTACGCAGTGCGGAAGAATACACGGGCTTTTTTGACAATACCGTCGTTCATAAAATCAAGGAATGGTTCATTGCTATTCAGCTTGAAAAATCGTACTCCAAACAGGAAATATTATTAATGTACCTGAATACGGTTGATTTCGGAAACAAGTCTTATGGAATCAAAGCAGCAGCCCGAAAATACTTCAGCAAAGAAGTATCTGAATTAAAACTTAATGAAGCTGCTTTATTAGTGGGACTTCTAAAAGGTCCTTCTTTTTATAATCCAAGGAAAAAACCAGAGAAAGCGCTGAACCGTCGCAATACTGTGTTGGAACAAATGGTGAAGTATGATTTTCTTTCTTTGGCAGAGGAAGTATCTGCAAAATCAAAACCGCTTGGAATGAAATTTCAGGATGATGGTGAAGCTTCCGGCTTGGCTCCGCATTTCAGAAATTACCTTAAAAAGATCATGTTCAATTGGTGCAAAGAGCATAACATGCACTTGTATGAAGACGGACTGAAAATATATACAACGATTGATACTCGTATGCAGGCGTCCGCTGAAGAGGCTATGCGCAAACACATGAGTTTCCTTCAGAACGAATTTAATAAAAACTGGAAAAAATCAGAGCCTTGGGCCAAATCCGATCCCGATCTGATTAAACGATTGGCTAAACTATCTTCTCAGTATAAAGAGTTCAGCGAAGAATTTCATGGAGATGAAGTTGCCATCATGCGTGCCATGAATAAACCTGTTCAGATGGATCTGTTTACCTGGCATGGACATGTGGATACCTTGCTGTCACCCATTGATTCAATAAAATACTCGCTTAAGTTGTTACGTACAGGCTTATTTTCCATGGATCCATCCAATGGCTATGTACGTGCCTGGGTTGGGAACATTAATTATGCCTATTATCCATTCGACCACGTGATACAGGGGAAGCGTCAGGCCGGTTCTACGTTTAAGCCTATTTTGTATTCCTATGCCATGGAAGAAAAAGGTTTGACACCGGACTCTAAATTCCCGGATGCACCGATCACCTTTACTGTTCCTGGGGGCGGCACCTGGACACCTAAAAATAGTAACGGCAAATACAGTAACGAAGAAATTACGCTTAGACAAGCATTGGCACGTTCAGTTAATACCATCAGTGCACAATTAATGAATCTGGTTGGGCCGGATTCATTAGTGTCTTTTGCCAAACGCATGGGTATTAAAAGTCCATTGGTTCCAACACCAGCCCTATGTTTGGGTACAGGAGATGTATCCTTGTTTGAAATGGTTAATGCCTACAGCGTTTTTGTCAATGAAGGAATATGGATACAACCACAGTTTTTATTACGTATTGAAGACAAATATGGCAACGTACTGGAAGAGTTCAATACACCAAGTCATGCAGTTATCAATGAAGAAACAGCTTATAACATGATTGAATTGCTGAAAGGTTCTGTTGAAGATGCCGGTGGTACTTCTGTTGATTTGAAAAACAAATTCAATATTCAAGGGGAACTGGGAGGCAAAACAGGAACGACTCAGGAATCAGCCGATGGTTGGTTTATTGGTATTACACCAAATTTAGTGACAGGTGTGTGGGTAGGAGGAGAGAAGCGTGTTATTCATTTCAGTAATATGACTTATGGTCAAGGAGCACGCATGGCCTTACCTGTGTGGGCTTATTATATGCAAGGTGTTCAGAAAAATCCGGCTATTCCATATCCGGCTTCTTTATTTATGAAATCGGATGGTACAGCCAAAACCATTCAATCCAATGGTAATGTATTGAATGAAGAAATGCTCCCGACCGAAGAGACGAAAGATCCGGAAGATGAGTTTACGTATTAAGTATAGAGTGCTGAGTATAAAGTACTAAAGGTACTCTGTACTCCCATCGTACCATTACTATTTCATTGAATAAATTTATTATAGTTTCAATATTAAATACTTTGTACTATGTACTCTATACTTAGTACTTCTTACACAGTACTAAAATTTCTCCTATGCCCTTTTCATCCTTTGGTTTATCCGCTCCCTTAGTAAAAGCGTTATCTGATTTAGCGTATACACATCCATATCCCATTCAGAAAGAAGCGATACCGGCGATACTGAAAGGTAAAGATATATTGGGTATTGCTCAAACAGGTTCCGGTAAGACAGCCAGTTTTGTACTGCCAATCTTACAATTGCTTCAGGATAGACCTTTGGGTAAAAACAGACATATCAGTGCCTTGGTATTGGTGCCAACACGCGAACTGGCAGTTCAGGTAGGAGAAGTTTTCGAGTCTTTTGCTTCTGTATTAAAGCCACGAATTAAAACAATGGCGGTGTATGGCGGAGTTTCTATAAACCCGCAGATGATTAAGCTGCAAGGGGTAGAAGTATTGGTCGCAACAACAGGTCGATTGCTGGATCTGGTATCTTCCAAAGCTGTTTATTTATCGGATGTTGAGATTCTGGTATTGGATGAAGCAGATAAAATGCTGAATCTGGGTTTCAGAGAAGAAATGAATCAGATCTTTAAACTATTGCCTGCCAAACGTCAGAACCTTTTGTTCTCGGCTACTTTAGGAAAAGATATCGATACGATCACAGAAATGATTCTGCGTGATCCTGTAAAAATTGAGATTCAGGAAAAAGTTCAGAACCTGGATCTGATTAAGCAAGTTGCTTATGCAGTAGATGAAGAACGTAAAGGACCTTTATTGCGCTATCTAATCAAGCAACAGAACATGAAGCAAGTGTTGGTGTTTACTTCATCGGTACATCGGGCTGATGCGGTCGTTGAAAAACTGAAAGCCAATGGAATTCTAGCTGCTGCCATGCACAGTAAAAAAAGTCAAGGTGCCAGGACCGAAGCCTTGCGTAATTTCAAAACAGGATATATAAAAGTATTGGTTGCCACAGACATTATGTCCAGAGGCATTGATATACAATTTTTGCCTTATGTAATTAATTATGAACTACCTCGTTCCCCAAAGGATTATATTCATAGAATTGGTAGAACCGGTCGTGCTGAATCACCTGGCGATGCTATATCGCTGATCAATCCGGAAGAACAACATCATTTTAGTGTTATTCAAAAGAAAATGCGTAAAAAAGTTGATCTGATCGATACACAGGATATTGATCTGAAAGGTTTTTAATAAGAAACGCATGTGCAAACAGCACATTTTACAAATCAAGCAGTATTTTTATAACATTCCAGATCAACACAAGCTATACGGATATAGCTTGTAAGGGATGCTTTTTTAAGTTCATTTTTATTCTCAAAAACCTTCTTTTTTACACAAAAATAAAGTTTTTCAAATAGCCGGCTAGATTTTAGAATCGTACGTATCAAGTATAACATTTTGAAAATCCAATGTGCATAAATGTGGCTATATGTAGCCCATTCGTTTATATCCTGTTGATTAGTTCTGGATTATGAAAATAAATTCATTGATAATCAGTATGATGTAAATAATTACTAAAAATATTGGTAAATATCAGAATGTGTATTAATTTTACTAAAAATATTATCATTATGACAACAAAGCTAGTATATTTGATTCGTCTTCGCAGGTCTAAGAATGCAAGTGTGAAAGTAGGTTTATCTTGTCAGTCAGAAGAAACACAGTATATCTGTTCAACTGAAATGACAGGAGCCAGTACAAAAATCAGTGATGTACTGAACCGGCTGAATCATCAGCTTATCCTGAGCAATGATATTTATTAATTCAAACCCAACATCATGAGTCTGATCAGTGAAAACGTCAAATACTTTAGAAAGCAATTAGGTTTTACCCAGGAACAGCTTGCTTTGCGTGTAGGTATTAAAAGGTCTCTTTTAGGTGCCTATGAAGAAGGAAGAGCGGAGCCTGGATTGGAAACACTTACTGCTTTTTCAAGGTTGTTTGGTGTAACCGTTGATGTATTGATTTCTGAGTCTTTAAGCGATCCTGAAAAACGAAAAGAGGCACTGAATAAAGACATCGAAGGTCGTAAACTCAGGGTCCTAGCAATTACGGTCGATAAAGATGATAATGAAAATATACAGCTGGTACCACAAAAGGCGTCGGCAGGTTATCTGAATGGATATGCCGACCCTGAATTTGTGGCTGATTTACCTAAGTTCTATCTGCCGATTTTCAGTGGCAGCGGTACGTACAGAGCTTTTGAAATAAAAGGTGATTCGATGCTGCCGTTACCAAGTGGCAGTATGATTATTGGACAGTATGTAGAAAACTGGAATGCAGTAAAGGATCAGGAAACCTATGTATTGGTTACTGCGACCGAAGGTATTGTCTACAAACGTGTTCATAATAATATTAAGAAAAATGAAACGATCAGACTAATCTCTGATAATCCGGCATACGAGCCCTATGATGTGAAAGTAGAAGACGTATTAGAGATTTGGGAATCCAAAGCGTATATCAGTACGGATTTTCCTAAGCCCGATATGTCTGTTGAAAAACTGACATCTATTGTGGCAAATCTGCAAAAACAAATGACGCAACTATCTTCGGATAAAGGATAATAAATATAATGAATAGCTTTTCTTTTTTTGTATAAATGAGTCTTTTTTAAACTTGACTAAAGTGCCAATGGAAGGTGCCAGATGTTTCTCATCTGGCACCGGAAATGCATCGAATGAGTATTTGTTTTTTTCTTCTATACGATGACAAATTTGCTTGTAGCTTATTGATATGACAATCAAATAATCTTATACTTCAGAATAAAAAACAGAGTTTTATCAAGAATATATTTTAGTATGTATCAATTTCTAACAGTAATAGCATATAATGATTTGAATTTACATTTTTTCTTTTATCATAAAGTGTTTATGTACACTTGTTTGTGATTTTTTTAACGATAAAAAAGTGTACTATATGCAAGGAATCAAACATTTGTTTTGTCTCGGCGTATAAACATTAAAGTTTTGAATTATTAGCTAAAAATAAATTTGAAAATAGATTTTGTCATAAACATTTCAAAATATTTTATTCATCATCTATGTAAGCATTCATTAAAGTACACGAAACGAATATTCATCCAATTTTATAAGCATATGAAAATTTCACATTCATTTATTATACTGGCTTTATCAGCTTCGGTTATTGTTGCCTGTAAAAAGTCGAACGATCCGACTCCGTCTTCCAGTAACAATAGCAGCAGTAATAATAACAATAATACTTCCAATGGACCTGCTGTTGTTACAACATTTGCTGGATCCGGGCCTGGACATAATAATGGTACTGGTGCTGCAGCTTCCTTTTTTTCACCTGGTGCAGTTGCCTGTGATGCTTCTGGAAATATTTACGTGGCAGATTCCAATAATGATCTCATTCGTAAAATTACTCCAGCAGGGGTAGTAAGTACAATGGCTGGTACAGTGAATGTTTCCGGTAAAACAAATGCAACAGGTACAAGTGCTTCGTTTTCTAATCCTGCTGGTATTGCTATTGATGCCTCCGGAAATGTTTATGTAGGCGATGCCGGAAATAATCTCGTTCGTAAAATTACAACAGGAGATGTTGTAAGTACTTTGGCTGGTTCTTCCTTAAACGGTAATGCCAATGGAACTGGAACTGCTGCTAGTTTCAGGGCTCCGTCCGGAGTTGCCGTTGATGCTTCCGGAAATGTGTATGTAGCCGATTATAATAACAGCATGATCCGTAAGATTACAGCTGGTGGAGTAGTTACTACTATTGCAGGTACTTCAGGCAATTATGGCAGCACAAATGGAACGGGGACTGCCGCATCGTTCAATGGTCCTGCTGCTGTCGCTGTAGATGCCTCCGGTAATATTTATGTGGCAGATTCACAAAATAACCTGATCCGTAAGATTACATCAGGAGGAGTGGTGACTACATTTGCCGGTTCCGGTAATATTGGTACCTCCGATGGCACAGGGACTGCTGCTTCATTTAATACACCTTCTGGAATCGTAATAGATGCTTCCGGAAATTTGTATATAGCAGATACCGGTAACAGTCTTATTCGTAAAATTACATCGGCAGGTGTGGTGACAACTATCGCTGGTTCTGTTGGTAATCCTGGTTTTACCAATGGTACAGGAACCGCAGCCACATTTACGAATCCTGCAGGTATTACAATTGATGCTTCCGGCAACTTATATATTGCAGATAGCGGCAATAATGTCATCCGGAAAATTACCTTCTAAGTTCGTTGAAAAATAAAAGCATTTTAAGAATACAAAATAAAAGCCCCCTTGTTGTTTGGACAAGGGGGCTTTTATTTTGTAAGATGTTTATTAGTTCAACGTAACCCTTATGATATCTGATACAGCAGGTAGGGTAGTAAAGGCATTCGGATTTGGTACTGCCATAATTGGCTGACTTTCTGTAAGTGGTGTACCTGCCAGGTTAAATTGTGTGATGCCGGCACCAGGGAATTGACTGATCGCTGTTCCATCGTCAAACAAACCGATGCTGGAAGATATATCTCCTTTTTGTGTGGCATCAACACCATTGCCTGTTGAAGCAAAGAACCAGTCATTTGAAAATCCATACATGGTTGCAATCGCCAGACGATCTCCGCTTGATACGGATAAACTTTGTGATACAATGCTGCCCGGTGCTCCATTGATGGATGGCAATAATACGGTTGAACCAGGTGCCGCTAATATATAAACAGCTTTCACTCCGCTTAGTTTTCTTAAAGCGTTCGCTAAGGTATCCGCATTTCCTTTTTGTGCCAGGTATTTTAAGCCCAAACCCTGGTCATCCTGACCTGTCTGATAAATTGGATTGCTGATACCATTATACACCACAACAAGAATAGGAGATAAGGGAGTGAAGATTCCTGTTATACCTTGTATATAGGTATGCATAATGGCATTATTACCCATTTCTGCAATCGCTGTTAATGCGCTGGTTGTAGCTTGTCCGCTGGTATATAAAGGTGCTGCATTCAGTAGCTGACCACCAACAATGTACGATACGGCCCATACACCCGGACTAAGTGGTGTTTGATTAGCCGTTCCTCCTGAATTGTTTAATAATGTTAACGTAAATGTTGAGTTACCATTATAGGCAAGTGTTGCAGTTATCAAGGATGATGCAGGCAGGTAGGTATTTCCCTGTGCATCTGTTCCGGATACCTGTGTAATATTTGCAGTATCTGCAACACCCGGGTGATTTACATTGGATCCTGGAGCTTGATTAATTCTCGTTCCATTATCCCATAATTTAATCTGAGACGAAACATCTCCTTGTATGGGATTGCCGTTACTGTCGTATACCAGTATGCCTGGATTCGCTGGAGCAAAGAATAAATCATTTGACCAGCCATACATGGTAGCAAAGGTTAAAGCTTCTCCTTTAGCGGCAGAGAAGGTTATGGTAACCGATTGTCCGGGCATGATTAGAGCCGGAGATCCTGTTCCCTGGAATGTACCCGATTCAACGAGTGGTTGTGATTCCAATACATTTTCAACGATAAGTGTTGATGAGGAAGTTGTAACAGATGGACTTACCGTATCACTGCTGCTTTTTTTACAGGATGCAATGGTAAGTGCAAATAAGGCCAAGGCTGACCAGTAGCTGATTTTTTTCAAAGAATTCATAGTTTTTAGCTGTTAAGGTTTGTGTATTATTAATTGATTTAATTTTCAATAGATAAAGCAGGAATAGTTATCCTGTTTACATTTCAAAAGTATATGATGGAAAAGCGGGATTGTGTCAGCCACACGACAATTGAAAAAATACTTTTAAAATATTTTTGTGGTATAAGGAAATAGAAAAATAGTTTCGGTCGTTAACAATCGGAGCGTTCTGATAACTGAGTTTAACTTAACTTTTTCTTAAAGCCATTATTGCTTACCATCCAGTTTATAATCGGTTGCTATAAAAAAAGTTTTACTTGGATCACAACATTTAATTCCTAATTCTTGAAATGCTCTAATTAGGTTGATCCAATCTTCTCTGCTCAAATTATAAGAATGAAATATATGAGACTTTCTTGGGGTCTCAAGATATACTATTTCTATACTATTGTCTTTAAAACCAGACATCCATAAATACCCATATACATTTACAAGTACTATTCGATCATAGTAAAATTCGCGTCTAAATTTCTTTAGGCGACTCTTTACAACAAATGTTTTTTTTGTGAATTCGTAATAATAGTACTCATCTGACAATAAATAATGGGTGAATGCCAAAAATCCCAATAAGCCCAGTATTGATAAGCCCAGCTCTTTTTCATCTGTTCTTAAAAAATCTACAAACAAAAAACGATATAAAACATATATCAATAATAATATCGCAAAACAATTCCAAAAGATTAGTTTATTAATGCTTAGTAAACTTCCTTTAATTATGTATGGCTTCCCTTTTCGATACAAATTCATTTCTTGAGCAAAATTTCCATAATATGTGCTTTAGCAAATCGAAATTTTTAAACTATCCAAACAATTCACTCAATTGCTGAAGCAATCGTTCTTTCTGTTTTTTACTTAAACTGGAAGAAGAAGAATCTATATTATACCAATGCCCATCACCCGGGTCAGTGAAAATGCCAGCTTGATTTGGGATCTTATTGCTATGTTCACCGGCCTTGAATTCCTGTAAATAATATAATTCCAGAAGTGTCTGTGTGGCATCCCAGCCAATTGTTTTTTCTGTTGGAAGAGATAGATCCCGAATAATATTTCGGTTCTTAAACGAAATCTGTAAGGTTTGTATAGGGGCTTTGCCGGATTCTTTCTTGCAATATCGAATCATCAAGGGTGTTTCCCATTCAGCGGTTTCATAAATGGTCTGTGTAATTTCCTGAATAAAATAATCCCATCTATGTTCCTGTCCGTAGGTTTCAATCGGAATACCATCTGCTTTTACAATACATTCGTTGGCCGAACTGGCTTTTTCACCTATTTTCAGGCTGCACAAAAGCTTTAGAGATTCTGTCCAGTCTTTATTCAGTTCACCTTTCCAGGTCTCATTATCGTTTTCTCCAAATCCTTCGTCTTCCAGTTCTTCAATGCTGAAATCCTCACGATCAGTGTATTCCATGGAATAATCCACAAGTAAAGCATTCTCAGATATAGTAAAAAGTAGTTTTTTGGTGTAGGAATAGGGGGCAGGAAGTTCTAAATAATGATATTCTACGCTAATGTTTTTAAAATTCATATCAACTTACTATTTTTATAAATGGAAATGAGATAATGGACTAATGAGGCTACTTATCCGATTCCTATTAATTAATTATTTATTTAGAAAAACAAAGTTACATTTTCCAAGCGAGTATTTTAATTTTTATCTTTGAAATCCGCACAATGAGTAATATACAAGCATTAGTTATATATTGCTTCGCGAAGTTCAGGATAAGTCAATCAAACAAAAATGAATACCCTTACTGAAAAATTAATTGAACTGGCTGAAGAGGAAGCTGGTATTAAGCTCACAGAAAAAGACGTTACACTTGAAGTAGAAGGTGAAGATCTGATTATTAAAATCTGGGGTGAAGAAATCATCGCTACAGAATACATTGATGAATCAGATTTTGAAGACGAGGATTTTGCAGATGAAATAGTTGCTGCTATCAAGGAGGAATATTACGATTTCAGAGAACGCCTTTGTGAATTAAAAATCGCATCTTTGAACCAGCACATCGATTCCTTAAGAAGTAAAATCATCCCTATTTTAAAATCTTCTAAAGTGGATACCCGTTTGCTGGAAATGCTGGACTTTGAGTTTGTTGATATTAGTTCTATTGATAAAGATACAGGTTTGCCAAGCGTTGCGCTTCGTATTACAGATTTTGAAAAAGTTGAATGCAATTGTACGGTTGATATTTCTAAAAACAATAATGTATTTGACGAAAAGAAATTCGCAGATGATTTTCTTAAAAAGTATAGATAATTTTTACATTCGATAAAATTTAAAACGGGTTATGTAGAAATATGTAACCCGTTTTCTTTTATCACTACAAGTAATTTTCGAGTAGAGGCTTGTCGGTGCCGCCCGGTTTATTATTATGCATTATCAAACATTTCAGGCGGGCTAAAACACACGACAAGGGCGAGGGGCCTTAGTTGGTATTTCTTTCGTCAGAACTATGATTCTTATGATTTTTTTGATTGAACCGTTTCAGACAAGTGAATCTGCTGTTATTCTGAATGGCATACACAAAAAGGGAAAGTGTAAACAAGATGCAACAGGCTTATTTTTACACTAAAAGTTCAATCATATAAATCATAAGAATCATAGTTCAGACACTCTTAACCGTTTCTTTCCGGTTAATTTTTCCCGAAGCTGTATATACAAATGGAAGGGTATATATCTCTTTAGGGGCATGATGCTTTGGCAGTTCTTTTTTCAATTCCTCCAATAAATGATTCTTACTTTCGTTCGTCAAGGTAGCTCCGTCTAAAATAAGAACTACTTTTTCTCCATAAACCTGATCGGGCATTCCGTAAATGAAGAAGTGATTCAGGATATTATGGCGTTTTAGCATTTGCTCTATAAGACGTTCCAGTGGTTCTACCTGAATTTTAATACCTCCGCTGTTAATCACGAAATCCGCTCTGCCGCTAAATGCAAAATGCTTGGAATCCAATATATCAACAATGTCATTGGTTTGAACCCATTGTTGCTTGGTAACATCTCCTTTGATTTTTAAACAACTGCGTTCATCGGTATCAATATCTATATTGTTCAGAATGGTATAACTTGTTTCTTCTATCGGATGCAAGGCTCTTAAGGCAATATGTGAAATCGTTTCGGTCATGCCATACGATTGCCAGACTTTACAGTTCAGCTTTGTCTGAATCAAATGCATTAACTCCGATGACACCGTTCCGCCGCCGATTAAGAGATGTCTGAGTTTGTTCAATGTAACAATCTTTTCCGTATGATGTTTCAGTACGTCAAATAACTGTAAAGCAGTAATAGGCATAAAATCAAATAGCACTTCCGCAGGCATCTCTTTTAATGCTCTATCCGGATGTATGATGTGTAGTTGCAGGTCGCCTATGATACTTCTGTACAGCATCATTTTCCCACCTATAACATCTATGCTTAACGGGCAAATGACAGTATCTCCGGGATTCAATTCAAAAAACGAAAGTGATTTTCGTGCACTGGCAATGATTTGCTCCCGGCTGATAGATATTTGCTTTGGTGTGCCGGTAGATCCTGAGGTCTGCACGATGAGTTCCGTAGCACCTGAAAGCCAGTCTTTACTTACTTGTAATATGTTTTTGAAAAAAGGATCCTTATGCTCACCATTCCAGTTAAGAATATCAGCAGCTGTATATTCTGAGGAATGAAGGTGGAGTTTGAACATAGGAACAATGAAGGGTTCAACTAAATTTTATTCGTAATGTTTTTAATACGTAATAACCACAACGGTTATTAATACATCACTTTACTAATGAAAACAGCAAGCATCAATAAAATACTTATCCAGGAAGAAATACCCAGCCAGATATTATCTATACCATAGTAGTTTAAATCCTGCTTATAGAATCTGAATGTTAGAATATCAATAATTTTTTTTAGGTAGTAATTCATTTGTATTTATATTCTTAAAATCCATTCATATAAAACACTCTTTCAATCCAGACCTCAATCATTCTCTTTTCAATCTGCAATATATTACATACAATTCTTTAAAAGAATCTTTATAGTCACTTATTGACATAATATTCGATCGTGTTTTTATCAGCCTTGATGTAATACCTTTTTTTGCCGTTTGATAATTATAGTAATTAATTAATGATTTGACAATGAGACTTTTTGAAGGTTGAAAGTTTTTAAAATAATAAACTATTGCTATCCTTTTACAGAACTTGTTATTTTTGTTCAGGATCCGAATAAAGCAGGTAGAGCATTCAGCATGAAGATTACAACTATATTTAAGGAATTTCTGGAAAATGAGAAGGCTGGCGGCTTGGTATTAATTGTTTCAACGCTAATCTCATTAGCACTTGCCAATTCAGTCTTTCAATCCGAATACATCGGTTTTTGGCATATAGATATTGCCGGTCACAGCATTGAACATTATATCAATGATGGACTAATGACCATTTTTTTTCTGCTTATTGGTCTTGAACTGGAACGTGAAATCTATAACGGAGAATTATCGGATTTTAAAAAGGCTTTGTTACCCATCATTGCTGCCTTGGGAGGTATGCTTGTTCCGGCAGCGATACATTTACTCTTCAATGCTGAAACACCATATCAATCCGGTGCTGGAATCCCGATGGCTACCGACATTGCTTTCGCCATCGGTGTATTGTCATTGTTAGGGAATCGTGTTCCGCTTTCCCTGAAAATATTTCTTACGGCCCTTGCCGTTATTGATGATCTGGGAGCTATTTTTACCATTGCCATCTTTTATTCCAAAGGTGTTTCTCTTTTTTATCTGGCTGTATCCTTAGCCATCCTTGGTTTCCTGTTTATATTGAATCGATTAAAAGTAAATATCCTTTTACCATATCTATTGGGTGGAGCTGTGATGTGGTATTTCATGCTGCATTCAGGTGTACATGCAACGATTACTGGTGTTATCCTGGCCTTTGTCATTCCTTTCGGTAAAGGTTCCGAGAAATCTATTTCTATAAAGCTGGAACATGCCTTAATCAAACCTGTAGCATTTATCATTCTGCCTTTGTTTGCAATCGCTAATACCTGTATTCCTATAAACAGCAGTCTCGAAGGAGCCTTGTTCACAACAAATGATCTGGGGATATTTGCAGGACTTGTATTAGGCAAACCCTTAGGTATTATTCTATTCAGTTTTGTGGCTGTGGCTACAGGTGTTTGTGTCTTGCCAAACGGATTAAAATGGATACAGATGATCGGGGCAGGTTTTTTAGGAGGCATTGGCTTTACTATGTCTATCTTTATCACTTTACTGGCCTTTGATGATGGCATTGTTATATCTGATTCTAAAATTACTATTATGGTTTCTTCCTTGGTAGCAGCTATTATCGGACTTATCTGGCTGAAGATGACACTGAAAACTCCTGCTTCAGATGAATATTAAAAAGTGCAGAGCAGTATAATTCCTCTTTTAAAGAGAAATTTGTATTTTAGATTTCCTGAATGCAGATTTAAGAGATGTGTTTGATTGGGTTATTACAAAGGGAAATAATCTTTTTAATATCAATACATAATTGAATCTTTGATCGGGAATCTATTTTAGTATTTGTTAATCCAATAAATGAATTAAAACATGATATTAGGAATTGATGTTGGTGGCACGTCTGTTAAATTTGGAATTGTTACACCAGAAGGAGAAATTTTGCATGGCAAACGTTTCATGACGGCTGAATGGGTAAGTGGCAAGGGCTTTGTAGAGTCGATGAAAAAAGAAATTGGAAATTACTTACATGAGTTTCCCGTTATAAAAGGCGTGGGTATTGGCTGGCCTGGTTTGCTTTCACTGGATCGCACAGAGGTTGTATTGCTTCCAAACATTCCTTCTGTTAAGAATGTACCGATTGTTGAAATTTTACGTTCTGAATATCCTTCCATTCTTTTTAAAATTGAGAACGATGCGAAGTGTGCAGCCTTGGGCGAATATTACTTCGGAGAAAACAAAAAAATGCAGACCTTCATTCTGATTGCCTTGGGAACAGGCGTTGGTTCAGGAGCCATATTGAACGGTAAGTTGTTTATCGGTGGTAGAGGTAATGGTACCGAAGTAGGGCACATGCTGACGAAAACGGGCAAGACATTGGAGAACCAGGTTGGGATCTCGCACATGATTGCCGATACCAAAGCATTGTTGCTACAGGATAAAGGGATCACCAGTAGTCTGCATGCCGAGGAGGAGTTATCTCCTAAGATCATTGCAGAACATGCAGCCAAAGGTGATAAACTGGCGATCTCTGTGTATGCCAACATTGGTACTTTATTAGGCGAAAGCTTAGTGAATATCGTACGTGTATTGGATGTCAACAATATCATTTTGGGCGGCGGTATTTCAGGTGCATTCGATCATTTCCTTCCGGAATTAAAGAAAGCCATGTATGCCAACTTACCAGCCTATTATACAGATGAATTATTTGTGGCAAAGGCCAGTCTTGATAATGATGCCGGTTTGCTTGGTGCAGCGGGCTTGATTATGCAAGGCGTTTAAATTGCAAATCACAAAGAACAAAATACAAATAACAAAGGGATAGGGAAGGCTATCGACCATATCTCATCCCTCCAAGGGTTTTAAACCCTTGGAGGGGTTTTATGAATTTTTACATTCTTTGTCCTTTCTGCTTGACTTTTGGCTTTTCGAACCTTTAATAAATAGAAATCTTGATTTGAATGATAATATAATTATTATTGTTATTCTTTGATTTATGTTTTTAAGTTGAATAGAAATAGTAGAAGTTTGGAAAGTGCTTACTAACGAAGGAAAATATATGAATAATGAAGTACACTCGAAATTTTAATATATGGCTATACCAGACTATCAATCAATAATGCTTCCTTTACTTGAATGTGTTTCAGATAGCAAAGAACATAAAATGCGAAACGTTACTGATGAACTAGCATTAAAGCTTGGTGTCACTGAAATCGAACAAAAGGAATTATTACCTAGCGGAGTCGCTCCAGTTTTTTATAATAGAACAGCATGGGCAAAAACATATTTAAAGAAAGCTGGATTAATAGATAGTCCGAAACAAGGAATAGTAGTTATTTCAAAACGTGGACTTGAAGTTCTTAAGAAAAAGCCAAGCTTTATAAATGTGAAGTTCCTAAAACAGTTTTCTGAATTTGTAGAATTTCAAACATCAAAACGTGAAGACGGAGGTGTTGAAACTGATTCTAATGAGGAGCAATCAATACAGACCCCTGAAGAATCATTAGAAACGGCTTATCAAAAAATTAGAAAATCATTAGCTTCAGAATTAATAAATAAAGTGGTTGAATTATCTCCGACATTTTTTGAGAAACTTGTCGTTGAGCTCTTAGTCAAAATGGGATACGGAGGTTCTATTAAAGATGCTGGGAAAGCAATGGGAAAAAGTGGTGACGAAGGTATTGATGGTACAATAAAAGAAGATAAACTAGGACTAGATATTATTTACATTCAAGCAAAACGTTGGAAACCAGGAAATATAGTAGGTAGGCCAGAACTTCAAAAATTTGTAGGTGCTTTAGCTGGGCAAGGTGCTAAAAAAGGTATTTTCATCACAACTTCAAATTTTACGAGGGAAGCTATTGAATATACACCTCGAAATGAAACTAAAATTGTCCTTATTGATGGTAGTCAGCTTGCGCAACTAATGATCGACTATAATCTTGGATGTACACCACAACAGACGTATGAAGTGAAGAAAATGGATACGGACTATTTTGATGAAGAGTAAGTTTTTTAATAATGGCAAATCGTTGGGGAATATCTAAGGAAGTTGAAGAATTAGTAAAGAAAAGGGATTTAAGTTGTGTTTACTGCCGAATTTCATTTACTAATTCTGTTGTTACTAATAAAACAAGACCAACATGGGAGCACATAATTAACGACATTAAAATTAACGTGCCTGAAAATATTACACTTTGCTGTGCTTCTTGTAATGCAAGTAAAGGGGCAAAACTATTAGAAGAATGGTTAAAAAGTAAATATTGTATTACAAAGGGAATAACAATAAATAGTGTAGCCGATATTGTTAAAGAATATTTGTACAAGAAAATAAATCCGACCGAAAACATTACCTTATAATTATTAATGACAGTGACGTTAAGCTATCAAAGGAATATAAAACTTATGAATAAGTTGAAAATTTTAATTCATGCATTATTAATTTATCTAATATTTTCTTGTCAATCCGATGATAAGCAAGTTTCTTCTCAATCCAAGGATTCAATAACACTGAATCAAACACAAGCAATCAAATCAATTCCTTTAGAAAGTTCTTGTTGGATAGGTTTTATTAATAAAATGATTCCAATTTCAGTTCAATATTCGGTTTCTGATTCATTATTGATCGGAGAAATTATTTACACAAACGAAAATATCCCAATTACACTTATTGGTCAACTTGAGAATAATAACTATAGGCTTCTTGAGTATGATAAAGACGGAAACATTACCGGAATTATTATTGGTAAGCCTTTAAATCAAAAATTTGTTGGCAAATGGTATTCTCCAAAATCTGATAAGGAGTATTCAATCGAACTAAATAGAATGGATGCTTGTCTTTTCAATGATTTTCAAATGGTTCGTGAGGATATGTTTGGATCATATAAATATAGCTATGGCAAGTTTGCTACCAAAGGTGAATTTGAAATTAAGAAAGTTAATGACTCTTTGATTTCATTTAGTGTGTTTTCAACTGGTAATGGTGAAGTACCCAATATTGCAGATGTTCCTGAAGATACCATTTCACTTTTTAAAGGAGATTCTTTTGTGTATACCATTCTAGAAAGTGATAACTGCGAATTTAAGGTTCGTTTTTTAAAGAATTTTGTTTTTATAAAGTACACAAAAGGATATTGTGATGGACAATTCGGTTTAAATACCTCAATTGATGGTGTATTTATTAAAACAAAATCTTAATTATAGTTCTATGGTATAAGTTTAAGCAAGGCGTCTCCTGTGTCTTTTGTTTTTTTGTAGTGATATTGCTAAAAATAGAAAAGGTTTGTATGAAACTGGTCTACTGTAGAGCATAAAAGCCACTTGTCTCGCTGGGCTAAAGAATGTGTCAGAATTAATTAAAATTAAACGTAATGTTCATGTTATGTAGATAAAATCCATGGAAGATAATCGAAATGAAAACCACTTAATCCTACTTTGTCAAGTTGGTAATTTTATATAATTCTTCATAATTTCTTCCTGGTATCGAGGAATTTCTTTAGCGAGCCTACTAATAACATCGTCTACAGAGCTTATAGCAAGAATGGTTGC